>JGI12210J13797_10013597_pt1 | contig 31213 bp, 40 predicted proteins | sample ElkSlonscriptome_3_FD_13797 | JGI IMG/M metagenome (IMG submission 13797) | reverse complement strand
GATCGAACACTCCCCGACGGTGCTGTGACAACGTTTGGCGTCTCGGGCGCACTCCTGGAGAGCAATCTGGTGATGTATGATCGTGCAAGCGAAACGCTCTGGCAGCAGAGCACCGGTGAGGCGCTTGCGGGTGAGCACTTCGGTGCCGAATTGGCACTGGTGCAGTTCCAACGCATGACACTCGGCGAGGTGCGTGCGCTGTACCCGGATGCGCGCGTGCTTGCAGAGCAGACTGGCCATGCGCGCGACTATGGCCGTAATCCCTATGCCGGCTACGAAGACAATCAGCAGTTCCTTTTTACGCCGAGTGAGCTGGATGGGCGGTATCCTGGCAAGGACATATTTGTGGCCTTCAAAGTGGGAGACACACCTGTAGCGGTGCCGTGGGAGGCGCTCGAATCTAATGAGCAGTACGAAACGACGGTACAGGGCGAGGAGCTCGTGCTTGTGAAAAAAGACAGTGAGCTCACTATTACGCATGCGTCAGGTCAGGAGGTGCCGTTCTACTTCGAGATGTGGTTCAGCTGGGCGGTGCAACACGGTAATGCGGGTGAGGTGTTCGATCCTCGCAGCATGTAACACAGTGCCTATGAAACACAACATCACACAACTCATGCTCGTGTACAACGCCGACAGTACGCTGTTTGCGGCAGCAAGCGACTTTGTGAAAAAGCTCACGAATCCCGCCGGGTACGAATGTGATCTTTGCAAGGTAACCTACGGTGCAGTGAGTATGAAGAGTCAATGGAAAGAGTACCTCGATTCCTTGCCCTACGAGGTATTGTTGTTCCATCGCGATGAGTTTCAGAAGCAATTCCCGCGGTACACGGACGTTGCACTGCCGGCCATAGTGGTGCGTACCGGTGATGACGCACTGCAGGAACTTGTGAGTGCGGACGAAATCAGTGAAGCAAAGACGGTGAGCGACCTCAGGCAGCGTGTCGACGTAGCGATCAGCATCTATGACACACAGTAGTTTCAGAGAACATGTGCTCGCGGTCGTGCGCGCTATTCCGCGCGGGAGCACCATGACGTACAAAGCAGTCGCCGTAGCAGCGGGGAACCCGCACGCGGCGCGCGCGGTCGGCGCGATCATGAAAACGAACTACGACCCCAACATACCCTGCCACCGCGTCGTAAGGAGCGACGGGACACCGGGCGGGTACAATCGTGGGTCAAAGCGTAAGCGCGAGCTGTTGCGGGAGGAGGGTGGTGTGGTTGCCTGAAAGAACTCTATATAGTTTGCAAATACTGGTGGCACTATGGCTACGCAAGAGAAGCCCTCGCATGAGGGCTTCTCTGTAGTGTTGTGCGGGTACTGGGAATCGAACCCAGGTCTCGACTTTGGAAGAGTCGCATCCTACCATTGAACGACACCCGCTTTGACACTAACAGTGCTGTTTCGGTTTTCCATCTCGCACCGTGTATCTTGTTGTATTATCGCAATCCCGATTCTCTGCAGTGTATCATGTGTTGTGACGTTTGGTCACCGCTGCATCGCTGATGTACGGGCACGCAATGTAGCAATCCTACCAGATATTGTTGAGTCTGGAAATGGCAAAGGCGCTCTCGGGCGCCTTTGTGGTTATTCATCCTTGATGAACAAGTGTCCTTCGGGTGTCATTGCAATGGGTGCACATACATTGGCGAGGTATGCAATATCGCACTGATAGTGCTCTCCAAGCATAGTGAGTGCGGCGATTCGTGCGCGTGTATCACCTCGCACGGTTGTGTCGCGTACGTCAGGCCGTGGAAGTGGGACGATGGACAGTTGGCGGTACCCGGCTGCCACGATTGCTTGTGTATCGCAAACGGGGATTTCAATCATAACAATCTCCTGGAGGACGAAGCTACTGTGCAGCAGTCTGCCAGAGCCGTGACAGGTGTCAAGTGCGAGGTGGCAGTGGCACTAGCACACTGGTGCCCTTTGCGTACTCACGGTAGGCGGGGTTTTGCATCAGCTTGCTTTCAAGCATAGGAACACCGGAAACCTTGAGGATGAGGAAGGTAATCGCAATGGGGCTCAGAATTGCAACCCAGCCGAATGGCACGGAGAGTGCAAAGAGCCACAGCGCCCACCATTGGGTTACTTCGCCAAAGTAATTAGGGTGGCGGCTGTAGCGCCACAGGCCGGTGTCGAGCACCGCACCCTTTCCGGGCTTGCTCGCGATGAATGCTTTGAGTTGTCTGTCGCCCACCACTTCAAACACAAAGCCAAATATCCAAAGGAGGAGGGCTAGCACGTCGAGTGCATTAAGTGGTGTTGCGGGCATTGCGCTTACATGTACGAGCGAGTACCCCACAACAACCATAAGGAGGCCTTGGAGAAGAAACACCTGGGCGTAGCTGCGCAACACGAAGTGCTTCCACTCCGTACGCCATTGTGCGTAGCGATAGTCTTCCGCAGGGTGAGAGCTGAAGCGCTTATATATATGGTATGAAAGGCGCAGTCCCCAAAAGAGGGTGAGTGCTGCCATGAGTTCAAGGCGCAGTGAAGGTGAAAGCACAAACGCGGTCATGCCCACGAGCGCGATGCCAAGACCCCATGCGATGTCGGCAACGTCGTTGCGCTTGAGTATGAGAGACACAATAAACCACAGCGTGATATACACAACGACAACGCCAAGCGCGATACCAAGATGGTTGAGCAGTGTTTCCATGGTTTGGTTGAGGTACGTCTGCGCTGCAGGGCGCCGACCAGCAGTATTGCAGGGAATGGGGGTGAGGTGGTGCTAGACAATCCACTTCATCGCAATAAAGTACGAGACTGTTGCGACACTTCCTGTGAGCAGTGCACCCCACGCAAGGTCGACAAGGGTTACAATGACCGGCCAGTCTTTCATGGTTGCTTGGTTGGTAAGGTCGTAGGTGGCGTATGCGATAAAGCCGAACAGCGCACCAAGGCCAAGCGCAAGGAGCCAGTTTTCTGCACGTACTGCAGGTGCAACGGTAAAGACAACAATACCAACAATGTAGATCAGATAAAAAACCGCGGCAGGCCCAAACCGTACTTCACCCAAAAGGTGGCCGATGTAGGTTTGATAGAACTTCGGCGCCATAGTGGCAAGCCACACGGCGTCGATAGCCAGGAACACCGGAATGGTGGCGAGGTAGGTATAGATGAGTTGTGTGAGGGTCATGAGATTGTAAAAGAAATATGGTTGACTGAAAAAAACGTGCCTGGTTACGCTTGTTGTTTCTTGTGTATGCTGCGAGCAGCAGCAGCAAATTGTGGAAGAAGGCTATCAAACGTGCTCACAATACTCTCAGTTTCTTCATCCCAAGTTTGCTCCTTCAGTGCGTCTACGACATGTCTGAGATTTGAAACACTGAGTTCACTTACAAAATCTATCCCTTTAACGGTTTGTTTCTCTGCCTCACCACTGCCAACGTACTGGTTGAGCACACCCTCAAGGTTAGTCACGGTGTTAACCGTGTTTAAGGTTTCAAAAAAAATTCTTCGGTTTATATCCTCAGGATCGTATGTCGCCTCGTTTGAGGTGACGGGCATGGTGGGTTCTTGTTCTGAGTTCATGATGGTGATTATTAGCAATTATTGTACACACAATTGTAGCACATAACTCAGGTTAATATGTTTGCAATATATCGTACGCGTATAACTATGCGCGCACTCCGGCCTTGCCCCATGGTATGGTGTGTAATCGCCTGATGACAGTGTTCATGCTATACTCGCGCTTGTTAGGTAATCTCAATATATATGACCGACTACAATAAACTCTACACACCAGGTGTCCTTGAGGAGGGGCTCGTGAACACTGTCGTGGAGATCCCGCGTGGGTCGATGCTTAAGGTTGAGTACAACCGCGAGAAAGGCACGTTCGAACTTGACCGTGTCGAGCCGGAAATTTTTGCAAAGCCGACGAATTATGGTTTCATCCCCGGCACACTCGACGACGACGGCGACGAGCTCGACACGCTTATCCTGTGTCCCGAGGCGCTACCACTCGGCGTGGTCGTTGAGGCGCGTGTCATTGGCGTATTAAACTTTGAAGACGACGGCGACATGGATCACAAGGTTATTTGTGTGCCTGCGGACGACCGCGACAGCGGCAATGCCATTCAGACGCTTGAGGACCTTCCCGAGCGTTGGAAGCAGAAGATCGAGTACCATTTTAACACCTACAAGGATCTCAAAAAGCCCGGTACGACCAAAGTGCTTGGCTACGGAGACGCAGCAGAGGCAAAGAAGATTATTGAAGAGTGTGTCGAGCGGTTTGGAAAAGAGTCGTAGTGCTCGTGCGGTGTATAGCGTAAACGCCGGCGCCAGCCGGCGTTTACGCTACCCCAGAAATCTCACCATGCTTGTGTGGGTGATATTCGTAGGATGATCCTACGTACTCGTCCTGACGAACGCTCACCGCACCTTCCTTGGTTTTTAGGACAAAAGTAGCAATACCAACCTCATGCATCATCTTTGCACACAATGTGCAGTAGAGGCGTGGGTCATCGTCGCCACAACGAAGCGCTCCGTCAGGCAGCAGTCCGACATAGTACAGTGTTGCGCCCGCAAGTTTGTCTGGATGAGTGCGGAGTGCATCCATGACCGCTCGTTGTTCTGCGTGTATGCAACAAGTTTTGTCGGTCACCTTGCGGTCGTACAATGTCTTGTCGTTCGAGCAACGTCGCTCCGCTTCACATTCGCCGGGCGGTGAGTTGTACCCTGTACCGATAATCGTGTTGTCAGCGACGATGACTGCACCACAGTGTGCCCGCGTGCATGTGGCGCGCTGGGCCATCTCTTCCGCTTTCTGGAGCCACGGACCCGCGGTTGTCAGCTCGTCGTTGGACATTCGCTTCATACCGGCATCTTAGCACGAAACGCGACCTTATGGCCGCGTTTCCTTGTTCTCATTCTCTACGCCCATGCACGTGGGCGGACTATCTACTCATTATTCTGTAAGGCCATTATGCCTTGTACACCTGATCGACAACTCCGTACTTCTTTGCTTCGTCGGCGGTCATGAAGAAGTCGCGGTCGACGTCCTTTTCAACTTTTTCAAGCTTCTGGCCGGTATTCTTCGCAAGCATTTTGTTCAATCGGTCGCGTGTTGCAAGTATGTGCTTTGCAGTAATCTCAATATCCGCCGCCTGACCCTGCACACCACCCCATGGCTGGTGAATCATCACTTCGCTGTTGGGGAGTGCATAGCGCTTACCTTTTTTTCCAGCGGAAAGAATCACTGAACCCATGCTTGCCGCAAGTCCAACACACACGGTTGAGACGTCGCTCTTTACGTGTTGCATGGTGTCGACGATAGCTAGGCCAGCCGTGACAGACCCGCCGGGGCTATTTATGTACATATGGATGTCTTTCTTTGTGTCTTCAGCGTCTAGGAAGAGAAGCTGTGCAACTATGAGGTTCGCAGTGTAGTCTTCGATAGGGCCGCTGATAAAGAGAATGCGATCTTTCAGAAGTCGCGAGTAGATGTCGTACGCCCGCTCACCGAACTGTGTTTTTTCGATGACCATTGGTACAAGGTTTGCCTGGGGTGATGTGTATTCTTTTTCCATATAGCGTTGAGTGTAGACTATTTTGACACGATTGCAATACTGTGTTTGAGGAGAGGGGTATGCTATCCGCACATCCAAGGGATGCCGTCGCACAAGACCCCAACCGGCAGGCCGGTGATGAGCTGGAACACACCAGTCATCGCCGCGCCGATGTAAGGACCAATAATGTTCAGTATAAGAAACAGTACAAGAATCATCATGAGCACCCCACCTCCCACAATAAACGCTTCAAATCGCTGAAACGCCATGTTTGCTCGGAATGGGAGCAGACTTTTTAAGAGCTTCGAACCGTCCAGTGGTGGAAAGGGTAGGAGGTTAAAGATTGCGAGCAAGATGTTTATGAAGACAATGACAGTCGCAAGAACTACAAAGTTATCTGGAAGCACGCCAACACCGAAGCGTGCAATCAACCCAAAGACAAGCGCAATGAGTATGTTTACGCCTGGACCTGCAGCTGCCACAATAGCCTCGCCCCATTTCTGGTTTTTCAAGTTGTATGGGTTGTAGGGTACTGGTTTAGCCCAGCCGAAGAGAAATGGAGTTTGCATCAGGATAAGTAATGCCGGCACGATGATTGTACCCAAGAGGTCGATGTGTGGGATGGGGTTCAGGGTGAGTCGGCCCTGCAACCGTGCGGTGGGGTCGCCCAGCATGGCAGCCGCAAATCCATGAGATACCTCATGAATAATGATTGAAAAAATCAGCGCAACGATAAAGAAGATGACGAGAGGATCCATAGGTGAGGGTGTAGGTAGTAGCTTGTAGGGATGGTGTGATCAGTTGTGGTGCTCTTCTGACGTGGAGTACAGTATGTGTTTCTCTCCTGTTTTGTGGTTGCGTTCACAAACGCTTGCATTCAGTGGTGTCTATGGTACCATAGCGCGACGTATGGCGAAAACATGCCCAGTAACGAATAAAACCTCAAGCGTCGGTGGCCGATATAGCAACCGCACGCGTGCAACGCAGTTCAACCCCTGCGGTAAAGCTCGTCGCAAGGTAAACATAGTCAAACAGCGTATTTTTGTGCCTGAACTCGACAAGACAGTGACGCTTGAGCTTTCTACTGCTGCGCTGAAGACGATAAATAAGAATGGTGCATACAAGACGCTAAAGAAGGCGGGGTTGATTTAGCAGGTAGGTTGTGGGTGGTATAAAGAGTAGGGTGGCCCCGAGGAGGGGTTTTTGCGTGTTCGTCAAGAGGAAGGTGTTGTGTGTTGAGTAGGCGGAGTGCCGGTGTTGTGCGGCGACCATAGCTCTCCGACGATTACCTCAGATGCCTTCCTTTGGACGAACGAAAGCCTCCGCTTATTGCGTATGTAGCTGAACACGTTGAACAGTGGTCGATTCTCCAAGTAGTGCATGTTGTGCTGGTTTCGGTAGGCTTCCTGTTCAGCAGCCAAGTATAGGTTGTAGTCTGGTGCCCTGAGTTTGAGGAACACTCTTGCGTATAATGTTTCGGCAAGCTTAAGAATAAGTAGCCCAACGAACAACGTCTCAATCTGTTGTCTGAAGTGAATCCTCTCATGATTAATGAGGAGCGGTGTTGCGTATTCTTCACTTCGCACAATAAGGAGTGGAAAGATGGCCGCACCTTTGGCGCGCTCGTGGCCATATCGCCCAGCTGTGAAAAAACCGATCAGCTTCATGATCGTTTCAGATTCAACGATGAAAGTTCGATGTTTTATGAATACTCTCATGTGATATTGGCCCCCAGTTTATCAACTACGCGCCCTTATCGAACTTTGCTCACGTGCACGTTCCAACCCTTTGGCAGGTGTGGTGGATTGGTTTGCGTGTATCAGAAGTGTAGTACCGCAGCAGTGACCTGGCAATGCAGTATCTGCACCCGGGCGTGTGTATGGTGTGGTACACTATTTTTGTATGAAAAAACTTATCGTCGCCAATTGGAAAATGAACCCGGTGTCCGCAAAGGAGGCAAAGAAACTCTTTGTGGGCACGAAGGGTGTCATGCAAAAGCTTAAGGGCGTGCAGGCGGTGGTGTGCCCACCGTTTCCTTTTTTGCCGGAGCTTGCGAAGGAAAAGCAGTCCGTAAAGGTGCAGCTTGGTGCGCAAGATGTAGCGGTGGCCGATAGCGGTGCCTACACCGGCCAAGTGTCTGTGCCGATGGTGCAAGGCTACAAGGTGAAGTGGGCCATTCTTGGACACAGCGAGCGGCGAGCGCTTGGCGAAACTAATGAGGTGGTTGCAGAAAAGGTGGTGCACGCACTTCGTAGTGGCCTCTCACCCATTCTGTGCATTGGCGAGCGCGAGCGAAGTGAGGAGGGTGAATACTATATATTCATTCGTGAAGAACTCGAAGCGGTGTTCGACCGTCTCAAGCGTAAAGAAGTGGCAGGGCTTACCATTGCCTACGAACCAATTTGGGCTATTGGCAAGAGTGCGGGTGAAGCATGCAGCACTGCACAGCTCTTTGAGATGGTGCTCTACATTCGCAAGCTCTTGATTGAGCGCTTCGGACGCAAGATAGCCAATGAGGTACGCATTCTCTACGGCGGCTCGGTAAAGCCCGACAATGCCGCTGAGCTTATGCGCGAAGGCGGTGTTGATGGTCTTCTTGTTGGTGGTGCTTCGCTCGACTCAAAGCAGTTTGGAGAGATATTACACATTGTTTAACGGTACGAACGCTTATGTCTTACAAAACCCTTACAGACCTCCCCGATGTGCGCGGCAAGCGCGTGTTGGTGCGGAGCGAATTAAATGTGCCGATTGAAGACGGTGTCGTGACAGACACCTACCGCATTGAAAAAGCTGCGCCAACCATTACCGAGCTTGCGAGTCGTGGTGCAAGAGTAATCGTTATTGCACACATCGGTCGCGACCCGGCAACGTCACTTGCGCCGGTGGCAGAAGCGTTCAAGCGTTTTGTGCCCTCTGCAACGTTTGTTCCCGACCTAACAGGCGATGCTGCACGCGCAGCCATTGAAGCGCTGCCCGAAGGTGGCGTGCTTCTTTTGGAAAACGTGCGTAGCAATGAAGGCGAAAAAAAGAACGACCCGGCATTTGCTGACGCGCTTGCGTCGCTTGCTGATATATATGTAGACGATGCGTTTGGTGCGACCCATCGCGCACATGCAAGTATCGTTGGTGTACCCGGGCGTTTGCCGGCCTACGCTGGTTTGTTGCTCGCACGCGAACTTGAAGAAATGGACAAGGGGTTGAATCCGGAGTCTCCATCGTTGTTTATCTTGGGTGGGGCAAAATTTGCAACCAAAGAGCCACTACTCGAGGCCGCACTACCGCGCTACGATTACATTTTTGTTGGTGGTGCACTCGCAAACGATTTTTTGAAAGCGGAAGGTTTTGTGGTGGGTACGTCACTTGTTTCCGAAGGGGGGCTCGACAAGGTGCAAGAGCTTCTCGCAACGGGCAAGATTTTGCTGCCCGCCGACGTTGTTGTTGAAACGCCAGCCGGTGTCCACACCAAACGAGCCGACCAGGTGGGTCCCGAAGACAAGATTGTCGACGTCGGTCCCGAGAGTGTGACAGAGCTTGGTGTAAAGATTGCCCATGCAAAAACGATAGTCTGGAACGGTCCTTTAGGTCTCTTTGAGGGTGGCTATGCAAACAGTACCAAGAGTGTCGCGCAGCTTGTTGCAGATGCGCCCGCACACTCACTCATCGGTGGCGGCGACACTGTCGCAGCTATTCGTGAGCTTGGTCTCGAGGACCAGTTCACGTTCCTCTCTACCGGTGGTGGTGCCATGCTCGACTACCTCGTGGATGGCAATTTGCCGGGGGTGGAGGTGTTGAAGCAAGAGTAGTAAAGCAGTAGCATCAAAACGAGTAACAAGCCTGCGATGCGCGGGCTTGTCTGGTGCACATCTTTCCCCAGCGACACACGGACCTGAGTGGGATATTCTGCTACACTACCGGTATATGCACTTCACACGTTCACAGTGGTTGCTCATAGCCGTCAATGCGGCATACTTGGTCCCGCTCGCAGGCTACTTTCTGTTGCGCGGCAACTGGGAGTTTCTTGTCTATGTTGGGCAAGTGATAGCGCTCTTGGTATTGGTAATGCTCACGATACACAAAACTCGCTTTCCCGTCTGGCTTCTGTCCCTCTTGTCGATATGGTCTGCACTGCATATGGCTGGTGGCTCGGTAACGGTGAATGACGCTACATTGTATGCGTACCATTTCTTTCATGTGGTTGGTAGCGGCGACGGGTATGTGTTGCGGTATGACCAGGTTGTACATTACTTTGGCTTCTTTGTTGCGACGTTTGTGGCGTACTTCCTGCTTCTGCCTCAGATGAAGCCCGGTTTTCGCATCGGAGTAGTTGCCTTTGTTGCATTTCTTGCCGGTATGGGTTTTGGGGCGATCAATGAAATTATCGAGTTTGCCGTAGTGCTTGCAGCTCCGGAAACCGGTGTTGGTGGCTACTTCAATACAGCGATTGATCTTGTCGCAAATGCTCTCGGCGCACTGACCGCGGCATTGATTATTGCGTACGGCCGTGTCGGCGTGGTTGCGTTAGGTCACGGCAAAACAGCAGACAAATAGCTCATGCGTGGTGCATGCGGCTTCTCCACCGGGACACTACGCAAGACGCATTCGTACGAGGAGGCGGTGTTGGTGTACCGTTCGCTCGGGTGTACGGTGCTTGAAATCTCGCCTTCGCATATCTTTGATGTTGCAGAACGTACCGAAGGTTTTGCGTACGTCTCCACACACGACGCACCACCTGAGCCGTATGCACGCACCAACCCAGCCTCGATAGACCGTTTGGAGCAACTCGCACAACAGGTCGCACGTCTTGGGCTTGACCGAGTAGTGCTTCATCCGGATAGGGTCAAGAATTGGGATTTGCTGAAGGAATACAACATACCGTGGGGTATAGAAAACCTCGATGCGCGCAACAAGTATTTCGGTACGCCGGACGAACTGGAGTCAGTACTTAGCGAGTATGATGTGCCACTCGTGCTCGACTTTAACCACTGCTACACGCGTGACCCATCGCTTGCGCTTGCTCGTGCGTTTCAAGAGCGTTTTGCTGGTCGTATTGTTGAGCAACATGTGAGCGGGTACCGCGACCCGAGCGAAGCCGGTCGCCATCTGCCTCTTTTTGAGACCAAACAGCAAGACATACTCTTTGCGTGTGACCCAACTCTCCCGACCATTGTGGAAATAGACGTGTGTGCGCCCGAGGTGTTGGGTGTGGAGAAAAAATACGTATCTGACCATTTTGAGAACCAACAGACTGGGTAGTTCATCCGCGTTCCAAGTATGACAAATCCGTGTGTAGTTATGTGGACTTTTGGGGTATCATAATGCTATGAAGGAGGGATTTACACCTTTGCCAGAGCAGACTTGCCGTGTGGAAAGTGAGCGTAGTTTTTCTGCTCACGAATTTATGTCGTACATGCATCAAGAGATGCAAGGAGTTGTTGATGGACACTATGTGTGGCCCAAGGTGCTGCATGAAAGGGAGGGTTTTGCTCAAAGTAAATACGCAACGCCCGAGGGAATACATTGGCTATGTGATCAGATTGATGCAATGAGTCCTGATGTGCGTATTGAGGATCGATATCCAGACAGTATTCCTGTGCAAAGAGGAATGGCTACTGTGGAAGATGTGGATGCGTTTGTGGAGCGTGATGACACAAATTTTTCGTCACTGCACCATGGGCTTGTGTACTCAGAGACCGCATATTTGGAAAAACGAATACTCGAATGGGCGATTGAATATGGAGATGAAACGAACATAGAACGTCTCGTTGAGTTTGCCGGGAGTAGATATCGTGGTGCCGTGCACAAGGGAGAGTTTTCAGAACTCTTCAACAAGTTGGGAGCATTTCGTGCAAGTCAAGTAATAAGAGAGCGGCTACAAGCGGGAAAAAAAGAAAGTAGTAAATGGAAAGAGAAAAAGCTACGACATTACGCTCAGATTCTCTATCGTCTTGAGCTCGGACGCATTGGCATCTCAGAAGGGGGAGTGGAGTACTTGGGTAAACGTTTTGATCTTGGTGAGTGGAATAATCCAAGTAACAGTGTACGACGCCTGACACCTGAAGGCGACCTCGGGGTCATTGATGAGAATGATATGTTGCAGAAGATATTTAATGTTGGTGATCTGACGGAAGAGGGCAAAGGTGTGGTGAGTCCAAACCTGCTTGATATTACAAAAGAGATGCTATTCACACCACGTGCAGATGAAACGAAGGAAGATGCCTTATTGCGTGAATCCATTCTTGAAGAGTTTAAGCAGAAATACAACTCCTTCTTTGATGATTCATTTCTAGAGAAGACCGGTGTGCATGTCAATAATTTGCCACTTAAAGAGCAGGGTTGGTTTTTGCATTTCACTCAGCAAACAGATAAGGTAACACAAGATCGTGCCCACGCTTTCGTGAAGGTGTATGGCGAGAACGGTCTACGAACCTTTCTTGCTGCAGAGTATGGCGATGAGGTTGGGCAGAGGGTGCTCGAATTGGGAGATGTAAGTGGTAATCTAGAGCAGAAAAGACAGGTGCAGGAGATTTTTCGGTTGTATGGCACAACACTTGATACTGCAGAGGTACTGCGAACGAAGCTACAAGAGACCAAAACACACGAGAGAAACGAACAGTTAGTGCGTGTGATAGATCAAACATATGAAGCGCTTGTCCGTCGCTCAAAAGACTTGCTTCTTGCTGCCCATGAGATTGCGGTGCGCAAAAGTATCGAAACGGAACTCACACTTACTCATGTGCAAGTTGCGCTCACTGGTGTAAATCTTCTCCTTGAATTGTTAACTGCGCTTGATGGTGAAGGGGGGTATGACGTTGAGCTTGTGCAGACAGTGAAAGAAAAGGATTATTCGGTGTTGAAATATCATATATGTTCTCCAAGCAATGACGAAGATTTACATATACAACGAAAGGAATACTTCCTAAAACTACTCGCGCGCCCAGAGGAAACCCATCGTGCTGATGGTTCCGTGCAGGCGGAGGCGCGGGTCAATATTGAGCTCGATTTTGACACCCCGTATCCGGTAGATCTCCAAGAGAAGTTGAAGCAAGGTAAAAAAGTACTACATCCAAATGAACCTCTTCGCAGTGCCTTCTACACTAACACCGAGTTTCCTGAGCAGAAAAAATGTGTCGAACGGCACACACTACGACTTGGTATTGACCGCGACACGTATTATGAAGGTGGTCAAGTGTCACTTGATTTGGGTCGCGGTGATCATACGAGTGAGACATTGAAGCGTAGTGGTGATGTGGTGGGTCGACTCCTACAGCTTGTGTCCGAAGATGGGAGCCACAACACAGCGTCTTTTGATAAGGAATTAGCAGACCCACAGATATTCAAGCAACTTGTTGAGCTGTTGGTGGAGCGTCTTAGCTAAACCTCCTGAACAGAGCTCTTTCGTACTTGTTTCCGCACTGCTGTTGTGTGGGGTATTATATGACAATGAAAGAACAGCCAGAAGCGTGGGAAGGTGTCGTGGGTGCTGGCTTGTTGGAATCGAAGAATCAATTTGAGTCCCAGAACGAGCAACCACAGTCGCCACCCGAGCTAATAAGTCCTGAATGGTCTGCGATACGCGAAGCACTTGAGAACGTAACTGCAGGAGAGTTACTCTAAATGATTTGGAATGAGTTATCGCACGGCTATGTTTTTAGTGACCGGGAGATCGAAACACTCAGTTGCGCCGTATACAAGATTATAAGTGACCCTAATGTCGCAATGCGTGACAAGTTGATGTTGGCTCGTGACGTTATCGACGAACCATTGGATCACCCTAGAGAAACACATCGTGTGTTGGAAGCGTTGGTTGCTTCGATTCCCTTTGAGACCGCATCGTTTACGGAGCTTGCATCGACACTTGAGGTGTTTCGGTACACACGAGCACTCGAGGAAATTGCAGCATGTAAAGAGTTAGGTTATGAGGATGGTTTTCGAGAAGTGCTCGCGCGACGAGTTGAAACCATAGACCTCCCGTACCTTGCTAGGGTGCGAATCGAGCAGATTATACATCCTGATCGTGACGTAGCCTATAATGCAGACGTTTGGGATCCCTTCGGAGATCAAGAGTTTGAACGAATCGAGATAGAACAGATTGAAGACCCGATGCACTATGCAGTTGAACGTGAATTGTATGATACCATCGACCCTAACGATCTTGATAAGGCGCTTGTACCGCTTGAGTATAGAGATATTGATGTATACCCCTTTCCTATCGCACCTGGCATGTACGCAGAGCGTTCCGAGCACGGATATTTGTGGTTGCTCGAGTCTCCCGATGAAGTATCAATGCGTGAGTATGTGGAAGCTCGGCATGCAAAGCGAAAAACAAATGAGGCAGAATTTGGACTTAGGCGCGCTCACAATCATGCAATCGACGATATCGCAACAAAATTTGGTTATGACCGATTCGTGGTGGGCGAGGAGTTGTTTGAGCGAAATCCATATTTGCCTCGAGAAAAATTGTTTGCAATGAGGAAGATGTATAGAGAGTTGACCGAAGAGGCGGTGAGTCGACATGAGAAAGCGCTTTCTCATGAAAGTAGCGTGATATGGCCTGAGTGGGAAAGCAAAATATACCCGAATGGTAACGCGACCACAACCGAAGTGCATACAGGCGTTCGACGACGACCGCTTGAAGTCAATGACGTATTCCCATCAGTTGCGGACGAGGACGAGGCTGTCCGGGAGCAGGGTTTCGAAGCGTGTGACTATCTTGTATCGTATTGGGCTCGTGAACGTTTGCAAGAAGAGTTTGATGTTGACCTTGCAACACTTCCTTTGCGCGAACAGGGTGCGTTTTTGAACTTTCTTTCTCAATTTAAAGAAAGTGAGGTGGTGCGCGTACGTGAGTTTACGAACAAGTACAGCACGGCGGGTGCTCGTGTATTGCTTGCTGGGCGTTACGGTGCACATGAGGCTGAGCGTATTATAGAGCTTGGTGAAGTGTTGCCAAATCATGAAGCTGCAAATCTTTTTGCGCGCTATCTTGGTGTGACAGACAGCGCTCAACAGCTTGAACTTCAGTTAAAGGAATTTGCAACCGATCGTGAACGTTATCATGATATTGGTGATGTACGCTTACATGTGCGTGCTATTACCCAGATTCACGAGGCGTTGGTACGACGTTCCAAAGATCTTTTGCTGGCATCTCATGCAATAATGTGGGGTCAAGAAAAAGCGCTGGTGATTGACGATGAGCATACTGTCTTATCGGCCACTAAGCTTTTGCTCGAAATTTTGCAGGGACTCCAGGGAGACAGTGGTTATGAGGTGGTTGAGAGAATCTGTGTCTCACAACCAGATCATCAGGTTACTAAGTTTTTGATACGTGATACGACCCTATCGGAAAAGGAAGAGGAGCAGTATGAATATACACTGAAGATACGGGTTAAAGAAACTTTTCGGGGCCTAATTTTGATATAGTACGTCTTTGTTTAGCCATGTTACGTACATTATCAAATATGTCATTTAAAAAAACGAACATATTGTCCACACTGTCGTTCTCCATACACCAAAAAGAAAGGTGCGCAAGATGGCGTGCAGCGATACCAGTGCAATGAATGTGGCCGCAAGTTTAGATCATCGAGAAACAACACACACATCTCAAACACACTCTGGTACGAGTACACCCATGGCAAGCAAACCCTCGAAGAGCTCTCCAGGAAGTATGGCAAAAGCCATGTTTGGGTACGGGCACGACTTGATGAACGCGCTGTCGACATGCCAACTGACCTTACACCACAACCCACCATTGTGGTGCCAGACACCACGTTCTGGGGGCGACACTATGGCGTAACCGTGTTTCGTTCGTGGAGCCTCAGACGTAACTTGTGGTGGAATGAAGTGCAGAGTGAGAAGATCATTCACTACCACTACGGGCGCAAGATACTCGAAGAACGTGGGTGGGTGTTCGTCGCTGCAGTGGTTGATGGACGGCGCGGTTTAGCCACCGTTTTCAAAGACATCCCCGTGCAGGTGTGTCACTTTCATCAACTCAAAACGGTCACGAAGTATCTCTCTCGTCGACCAAAGACTGAGGCGGGAAGAGAGTTGCGTGCACTCGCACTAACACTCACGAAGTCGAACGAACACGAGTTCTCAAAACAACTTGTCGCATGGGAGAAGAAGTGGCACGACTTCTACAGGGAGAGAACATACCTCCTCGGTACCAAGCACTGGTACTACACACACAAGAATGTGCGCAGTGCGTACATGTCACTGAAAAGAAATCTTCCGAATTTGTTTACGTATCAAAAACATCCAGAGCTCGACATCCCGAACACGACGAACACCATTGATGGGTACTTCGCTTCGCTGAAGAAGAAGGTCGGTGCACACCACGGACTGCGTCGTGATCGACGGTATAAAGTGATCTGTGAGTTACTCAAGAAGAGCTAAATAGGCCCCGAAAAGTATCTATATGCCGTACTCGCTGATTTTTGGTGTGCAGCTGTTACCCCCACACTATCGGTCGACTGCGTACTGCTGACCACACTACATACAAATGTGACCCGGGCACATGTCCCGGGTCATCTACGGCGTCACTGTTCGTTATCGAGAATCTGTGCACGAGCTGCGTCTAGGAAACGAACGAGTTCCTGCGTACTAATACCCTCGTTGCTGTAACTGTGATCTGGTGTAGTTCGTTGCAATACCGAGACGAGTACAAAGCATTCGCAGGTATTGTCGTAGATAAAGCCACCACCACCACTCTGACCGGGTTTGAAACTCGTCGAAAACCCTACGATAGGCACGTCGTAGCGGCTCATCTGAAAGGTGGTGATATTGCCTGACAGCAGAAGGATACTATCCACGCCACCCAACACTGCGCTGACAAGCCAGGCCTGCTGCCCTGGCAGCACAACCGCGGTGCTGTCGGCAACATATGCCGAGCGCAGGGAGGAATTGCACACAGGTTCTGCAAACCGAAGCAACGCCACATCAAGTCTGTCGTCAACACGCACGACCACCGCACGTCGGCTAACCGTATCTGTACCCATGTGTGCTTGATCAAACATTTGCCAGTAGACACGGATACCTCCACGCATAGTACGCGAAGTGGCGTCGTAGGAATCATCAATGCCATGCTCGGTAGTCAGCACATAGTGGACGCAATCGTCGTTGTGGATCTTCATGTCCACCACAGTACCTGAGCTATTGGTGCTCTCACTCGCGCCTTGCTTGTTTGGATAGGTCTGTGTAATAGCAACACCTGTCGCTACCATCTGGTTGTGGATTTTTTCCAAATCTGCGCGTGTGTACGAAAGCACTTCGGCGCATGCCGAGGCAGTGATACCCGCGAAAGCAACTGTTGCGAGCAGAAGGGCTAAGCCAAGCTTCATGTTCACGACACACCTCCCGGTGTTTATGTATACCTTCTGTAGCTAACGCTTTTTTAGTACACCTGTCAACAACAATGCACGCGCTGTCGTTCTTGTAAAAATCGGGGACCTAGTGCTATGCTTGAAATCAATGAAACACATCATTCACTCACAGCAGTTCTCCCGACCCTTACCGGAACAACTCTTTACCGTCGCTGACACACTCCACACCGCAAACAACCAACCACTCCAAGGCAAAGTAATGGCCTCGCTTTTTTATGAACCAAGCACACGCACTCGGTTTTCTTTTGAATAAGCCATGCTGCGCTTGAGTGGACACGGGATGCTGATCGCGCACATGCCCGAATTATGTCTGTGGGAGCGCTTTGTCTCGTACTTGCAGGATACTACACAATCACGGAAGTACCCATTCTGCTCGAGCAGGGAATTAGCGCATATGTACTCGGCCTGTCAACGTGTGCGTGGGGGTCTTATCTTCTACGGTGTCGTAACGGCACTTGCATGGCGAATGCGCACACGACTAACAAGAGCCTAGGGCACCCACACTCCACACCCCGTGGCTTTTTCCCTATGCAGGAAACCAACCAGCAGCTACGACCACGCACCACCCGACTCTACCGCGTTGTTCTTGTGGTAAAGGGGTTTGACGGCATTGTCGAGACAGTGGCGGGGATACTCGTGCTTACGATGCAACACAGCAGCGTGACAAAAACATTGGTACAGATGTTACGCAGTGAGTTCACAGAGTTTCCAGACACGGCAGTAACCCGCTACGTACTCCAGCTCTTTGCGACCCTGCCTGTAAAGGCCTAGCTATTTCTCGCGGCAAACCTGCTGGTGCACGGTGTGGTAAAAATAGTACTCGTCTATGCGCTCTTGAAAGAACGATACATCGTGTACCCTATTGCAATTTTTGTGTTCTTACTCCTTGGCGGCTACCAACTCTACGTCTTCATACATACACCAACCATACTCTACCCTGTGCTGACGGTACTTGATGGTGCGGTAGTCTGGCTTACGGCAGTGGAATACAGGAAACAACGTTTGCATGCCGCGTATAAGTGTTTTCCCATATAGCACATACTGGAGGGCATGGTACCATACTAGCCACACCGTACTATCGCGAGCAACCAAGCCTCATGGACCTTGGCGTCTCGTTCTACGTCTACATTGTTACCGGGGCACTACTGGTCTACATGCTTACCATGTTGGTTGAAAGCGTGCAGTTTATAGTTTTCACGCTCGTCCACATCGACCAAATCTTGGTCGATACGGCACTTCACCTTGATGCGCAGCCTGATGGCGCAAGCCTTCTACACTCCATAGCGTTCGCCGTTGTTCTCGTGAAAGCCTATCGGATTCTCCGTTCTTACGCCGAAACACATCATGTGAATCTCAAGTTCTTAATTGAAATAGCCATCATTGCACCCACGATTGAAATTCTCTTCAATCCGAACATGTATGCCATAGGAATTGATATACTGTTTGCCGCATTTGCGCTAGGCAGTCTCCTGATATACCTTATCTTCTACAAAACATTAAAAGAGGTAAGTGCAGACCACGAGAACTCCCACATCCCCGTACACACAGACAAGGGTGCTGCGCAACCCCGCTAGCCAATCCGAGAAGTGCACCGCTTCACGCACTGCCCATGATGGGTGCAGCAAATAGTGCTATACTTTCTACATATGAACAAACTTGGTCTACTAGGTTTTATGGGTTTCCTTGGGTTTCTCGGCGCATCAACAGACAATCCCGGACTATTTGGCTTGTTTGGACTGTTCGCACTGTTCTCACTTTTTTGGGTAAAGAAGTAGCTGCAGCACTTTGCCATGCATCACGTCGCCCTTACAGAGCCAATGACATGCGAGTTTGTGGATGCCTATATGTACGAACATGGGCTCCCTGAACCACTCGCGGGGTTTCTGGCACATCACATCGAGCAGCCGCAGGAAGATTTCTTGGAGGCTGCATCCGAGTCCGGCACCTTTGTGGTTGCAGATGGGGTTACACTCGACATACCAGCACTTCTGGAACACGGCAAACGCTACCCACACCCATCACCATCGGGTGCTGTTGCTCGTGCGTTCTGTAGAGCGATTGCAGAGCAGGGCGGAAACACGGACATGCTCGACATGTTCCGTATTGCAAACAGCGCAGTAGAGGATATCGCAACTGGAGACGGGGTGGCATATGCGCACAATCCAACCAATCGATATGCTGCAACAGCTGCGTTTATCACTATTGCACGCAACACGGTGCACTGGGCGAGCATCTGTGATTCGTATGCGGCACATTTTGACGCAAACATGAAGCTGCTTCATCACTCAAGCGGCACCTGCGCCCCGTACGCGGTCGTCAATGGTGAAGAAAGAATGACAGAACACCTCGAACACGGTTCATGGCAGGCGCAATCGGGTGACACTATCATACTTGCGACAGACGGCTTCATCCCACACCTCACCGACACAGGATTTCTTGCACTTTTTGCGAGTGACACGTTGCCAATGCAAGGAGACATCCAGCAATACACGGCACACAAGAACCAGGAAGACCCGTTCCAGTACGGTCACGAACGAACACTTATTGCCGTACGCCTCTAGCACATACTCATAGTTCGCCCAGAAAAACGTAAGGACTGTAGGTATCCGTAGACCTATAGCAAGCTTCAACTACCGCACCCATACATCCATACGTTTCCAGCTCAACTCTTGCAGCAAATGTTGCTGCGATGCTACTTAGTGGTGTGTGGAGAAAATGTGTTCGTTGAGACCACAACAATTACAGATAGTTGGCTTGGCTGATTTGTAAACACACATCAGCTTCTCAAAACAATGCAGTATTTAACCCTTCGCACCCTCATCTGGCGTTGGGTCTGGATACTGATCAGGGTACAGCTCGTGCATGCGCTCCAAGTAGCGAAGCTCCGCAGCCTCGCACGCATCGTACACATGCACCCATTCAGTGGCTGCTTCCTCAAGCGGCTCAAAACGATAGTGGAAATAGTACGCTTGTGACTCGTGGTCTGGTTCGTACTTAAACGGCATGTCCACAAGTTCATGGCCATAGTACCCGGGCGTCACGTACGGACTCTGTTGAAACCGCGCGCGAATGGTAAGATACTCGCTCTCACCAGGATTAAGCACGTAGAAGCCGTCTTCCTGACGTGCAGTGGAGCTGTACTCAACAATCTCGTATCTGTCTCCGGATGACAGCTTCCCCCCATTCCGACGCACCACAGATGCCATGCGGTCATTCACAACCTCGGTAGGCACATAGAGCGTATTTTCTGCTGCGGTTAGTTGAAGCGTCACGGTAAAGTGTGCATACGGCGCACCACACACAGGGAATGCGTGCGCATAGGTGCGCATTCGTCGAGCCGTCATAGCATCATCGCGCCACAAGCTTTGTTTTCGTTCTGTCGACACAATGCCATCAAAGATCCATCGCATATCACCAAAGTGTTCTTCTGGAATGTATCCAGCATCAGTGAGCACATAGGCAAACGACTGAAGGTCTAGTCCGTAACCATCAGCTTCAACAGCAAGCTCCTGGGCATGCTCTGCATGTTCTTGCGGGATGACATCCAGAGCAACGAGCAATTCTACCAAGTCTGCAGATGACAGTGGTGCCACTTGTGCATGCGCCAAAGACGCACTGTGCACGAACACTGTCACACTAAAAATAAGCGCGAGGGATACAAGATATAGCGTTCGGAAGGCGGCGGATATGGTGTTTACTTGTTGCATAATAGAGCTGAATACTACACGCGTATCTTTTTGTGTCAAGTCAAACAAGTGGTGAACGGGCAATACGCAAACACATGTTTGGTACTGTTAATTGATTGCGCCATGTGTATCTATTTGGAAACTATGTAGCCACATCATCAAGGAACACGTTAAGGCGGTTCAATGGTGGAGCAATGTCCACATTGAGGAAGCAAAACCGTTTGGACCAACACCCAACCCTACTTGCACCACACGAGACACAGAACAACGCCCGAGACAATCGGGCGCTGGTTGGTAGGGACCTACAGGCGCGCAAGCACTCTGTCGAGACCGGTTGTTTTGAGCACGAACTCGTGCACGCCAGGCAACGCAATCAACGATGAGAGCGCGATACCTGTCGCATACACGACCGCAGGCACCGTGAATGATACGACAGCATTCCAGAGCGGTCCCCAGTAGACCTGTGCGAGGTATGCCGCCATACATACAAGGTGTAGGAGGTAACGCTGCTTGCCGGGCATGTGCGAACCAATGTTGTTACGGTTTGTAATACCGACCACAAGCTCAATTGCTACCGCGCACGCAAGCGCCATCGCCCACCACAGAGTTTCGTTCGTACAGTAGAACACCCACGCAATGAACACAAGGGTGAACCGATCACGCCCAACGTCCATAAAGCGACCCCACGAGCTATACTTGCCAGTGTACTGCGCAACAATGCCGTCAACCGCATCACTTATTGCGGCTCCGTACAAAAACCAGAAGGGGATAGTCCATGCGCCCAGGTCGCTCAGCATCCAAGATGGTACCGCATCGGGCCTTGTATCGGCATAGATCATCACCATGGCAACAATGAGTGCCACGATACCGCTTGCGGTCACCGCATTTGCCGGCGTCCAGAACGAATCGGTTTCGGTGGCGCTCACAACGCGGTTTTTCCATACCCCATGAGATGTACGAATGTTTCGGATTGCCATTGGACACCTCCTATGAAACGATATGCCGCCACGGAATGCGACGGATTTCTAAGTTTTTTTTAGCATGTTAACATCCTATTGTCAACGTTTGAAAGTATAACTGCTCACACACTACACATGCATCTTGCAGGACCAGAACGCATGCCGGCCGTTGAAGTGTATCCAACGGCCTGTGGCTATGAAGCCTTTTGTGTATGCTTGCCCGCGTCTTTCAGCGGCTTCCTTCAGTCTGCGATCGGGCCATTCTTTGCACGGTGAAAACCATGAAACCAATCACAACTTGAACACCGCTCGGCGTCTACGGAGTCCCAGTAGTGGAGCATGTGGGGAGAATGTATATCGTTCCTCCTAGTCGTCGGCGAACCAAAATGCCAACGATACTCGGAGTGTATGCCGCCCTATGGGCGTGTTAAGAGCACGAGCGACCTATGCAGCACCACGCAAACACCGCACTCGAAACCATAGACACCAAGAGCACATAGTGGCACGCCAACACCCTGTGCACGCTCGCTCGTTGTCCACAGAGCCACACATATCGCGTTCAGTGAGTGGTACAGTAGTGGCATTAGAGTATGAAACTACGCACATGTGTACGAACATTGTTGCGCTGGCTTGGCTTTGTTGCTGGCTGTTGTACTTGCAACCACCACTATTCTGGTTCGCACACCAAGTCATGACCGCGACTGGGAGGTGGGGCAAGAAAAGCTCCCTCGCATTGTGTTTGCCGATGAGCAGTTCACGATAGAAAACCTCCGCGACTTCAACTGGACCGGGCCCTTTGCGGCTGAACAGAACTATATCAGCGATTCATTTGACCTACGCGATATGGACAGTGTCGACGTGATTATCTCGCACTTCTCAGACTTCGAAGGCCTTGCGCATATCTTCTTGAGCTTTGGTTTTGTCGACGGCCGGCACGTGAGTCTTTCGCTTGAAACCCGACGAGAAGTTGGAGAGAAGTTCTCGCCGTATTGGGGTTTACTTGATCAGTTATGAAATCATATATGTGCTTGCAACAGATAGAGACCTCATTGGCCTGCGCACCGGACACCGTAACGAGCGCGTATACATCTATCCAACCATCGCCACGCCGGAACAAGCACAGGAACTATTTATGCGCCTCGCAGCGAACATAAACGGCGTATACGAGCAGCCCGTAATGTATAACACACTCTTTCACAACTGCACGAACGAAATCACCAGGCAGGTGGAGGGTATGACGACAATTGAGTTTCCGCTTACGTATAAGAGCATACTCCCGGGCTACTTTGACGAAGTGCTCTACGAGGTTGGCATCATCGATAACACCGTTGCGTTTGAAGAAGTCCGTCGTGCAAACCTTGTAAACAATGCACTTGTCGACGAAGAGCATGAGCAATTTGCCGTGCATGTACGTGAAGCGGTTGGGCGATAGCTACCTATCGACGTCGACATGAACATACCATGGTATGTTCATGTCGACGTCCACAACGAGCATCAGGCCACACAACACGCACTCCTGTTCTGCAGTGTGAACGATGAACACGAGTGACCACGCAGGCTCGAGAGCCCAGCACGGGCGAGCATGATATGATTGAGTCAATGGAGCATCCAAAAAAATGGTCAGTGCGTACCCTTGGCCGCCTGTTTGGTGTCGGTGTGTTTATGGGAAGTGCCGACTTGGTACCCGGTGTCTCGGGCGGCACTATTGCGCTTATCTGCGGCATTTACGAGCGACTTCTGCAAAGCATAGCAGTGGTGACCGGTGACGCACTCAAGGCACTCGTGCAGGGCAGGGTGCGCGAAGCATACGAGCTCGTCCCAGTCTCCTTTCTTGTACCACTCGGAGGTGGCATCCTCGCAGCACTCGTTGTGTTGGCACACCTATTGTCATGGTTGCTTGTGGCGTATCCGGTATATCTTTGGTCGTTCTTTTTTGGGCTCATTCTTGCATCTACCTATGTGGTGCTTACACGCACAACACTCCGCACAGTTCCCACCGCCTCGGGATTGCTGCTTGGCTGTGCTCTCGGGTACGGTGTTGTTGGCCTCATACCCATGGAAACACCGCACACATGGTGGATGGTGTCTCTCAGCGGCGCAATTGCTATCTCAGCAATGATACTTCCAGGCATATCTGGTTCGTTCATACTGCTTATCCTAGGACAGTACCAATACATTCTCGCCGCCGTCACACACGCCCGCATGGACGTCCTAGCGGTATTTGCTGCTGGGTGTGCACTTGGCCTAGCCGTATTCTCGCGAGTACTCTCGTGGCTCTTGTCGCAGTACCACAACGTTACCTTGGCGGTACTTGCGGGCATCATGCTTGGCTCACTGCGTAAGGTGTGGCCATGGAAAGACGTGCAACGTGCCCACGTACCGGGTGCGGGGACAGAACCAATCCTTATTGAGACAAATATGCTACCTGCACACACCGACCACACAGTCTTCGTGGCATGCGTACTGTGCCTACTCGGCATTGCGGTTGTCCTCTCTATCCACATACGACAGACCAAACGAGCAACCACCACAGCCTGAACAGAGCACACACGGCGCCACACTCAAGCGTCGCGGGTCGCTTATGAGACTGAAGCTCATCTGGTATACTGACATCTATGATGCTGCGCCCTAGATACATGAGCATTATGGTACTTGTACTTGTGATGCTTGGCGGTTGCATCTGGGTGTTTATACCTCGACCAAGTGAACCAACAAGCAGCCCGACGTACACCGACCCTGCAGGCACGCAAGACACTGCCGATGTGTACACCACCAACACGCCGGCCATTGAGGTGATTGCACAGAACCTCACTATTCCATGGGAAGTGCTCTTCCTTCCCGACGGTGAGCTTTTAGTAACCGAACGACCGGGGCGTGTGCTCCTCTTGAAGCAGGGTGTCGAAATCGATATCCCCGGCATAGAACATGTCGGAGAAGGTGGGCTCTTGGGTGCGGCAATACACCCGAACTTTTTGGGAAACAACTACCTGTACCTCTACCAAACCACGCGTACGGATGCAGGGCTTGTAAATAGGGTGGTGCGTTATGTTGTAGACAACGACACGCTCACGTTTGATCGCAACATACTCACGGATCTCCCTGGCGCCTGGTACCACGACGGTGGCCGCATAGCGTTTGGGCCCGACGGCATGCTGTACGTGGCGGTTGGCGACGCCACAGACCCGGACGCAGCACAGGATCCAACAACGCGTGCGGGTGCAATCTTACGCGCTACACCTGAGGGTGAGGTTCCATCCGACAACCCAACTGAAGGTTCGCTCGTGTATTCCTATGGCCACCGCAATCCGCAAGGGCTTGCATGGGATAATCGTGGAACGCTCTGGAGTAGTGAACATGGCCGTTCGGTGGGGGCATCAGGCTACGACGAGATAAACCGCATCATCCCCGGCGGCAATTATGGTTGGCCACACAGCGAAGGCGACACCGTCTTATCGGACACAGTGGCACCCACACGCCACTCAACCGCAGATGTTACCTGGGCGCCAGGAGGGCTCGCCTTTTATGGTAACTCACTCTACATGCCGGGCTTGCGTGGCGAGACACTCTATGAAGCTGTGCTTGAGAACGACGAGATTGTTGGTTGGCGTGAACACCTGGTCGGCACCTATGGTCGCCTCCGCACAGTCACTGTAGGCCCTGATGGGTTTTTATACGTCACCACGAGCAACCGCGACGGGAGGGGTGATACGCCGGACGAGTACGACGACCGCATTCTCCGCATCGACCGCACACAACTCTGACATGTGCCTTGCACATTGCCATTCTTACCCAATACAACTGCGCATCCTCGGCGTTTCCCGGTAATGAGATAGTGCTCAATTGATTTGAGAGCGTTACTGACATATACCGCCCTTTGCTGATCACCGCCCACACACTACGCAACCAGCCACACACCCGTGCGTTTGCTGAACGCTCGTATGTGACAGGTGTAACATAAAGCAACCGACACGTGCATGTCGGTTTGAGCGCTGCGCTATTCAGTAGGGTGCAGAGAGGTTAGATAGTAGCCAAAGATAGCTGCACCCGCAACGTACACACCGAGAAGATGTACGTCCGTGTCGAAGCGCAGCAACAGCCAAACACACAGGCCTATTGGGAGCAGCGTGAGCAGAAGCAACCGTGCGGTCCTCGGTGCAAAACTCACCACAAATCGCGCACCATACCCGACAATGAGCGCAGGCATGAAGCCAGGCACACAGAAGACGATGGTTGGTATCCATAAAAACTCATCACTCGAACCAAGTGCATAGTACGTGGACACCTCTGGAGCAAGCTGCACATACGTAATGCCAAGCACTACAAACACACCAAGCGCACCAATTGCGCGAACACATGTCTTTCCCAAGAGACCATTCATACGATGCACCTTGTGAGTAGCTGTATTCCACTATTCAGTATAGAGCAAGGCGCATAGAACAAAAAGCACTGAACGCACTCACACAACACCATGCATGGGTGTAGTTACTTCAGACCAGTAACAAACAGTATCCGCATGAGCAATGTGTGCTACCATACCTACATGCAAGACGTAACAGACAAGCTCCACAAAGACCTTGAGCATGAGCTTGAGCGCATTGAACAGCTGCGAAACTCTATGAGCAGCAAGGCACTGAGTTTTCGCAATAGCGCATTTGCACGTTTTCCGTTCGTGTTCATTTTGCTTTCGTCATTTGGACTGGTGGCAACGTTCTATGGTTTTGAAAAGTTTATCGACCACATTCCACTATTTGCAGACCACCCCTCCTTAATCCTACTCACTGGTATCGCAACACTTATCCTCACTGGTTCACTCTACAAGAAACTGAGCTAAAGTGGGGCCACTTCCTATCGCAAGTGGAATAACTATTGCGACCCTCATCGCATTTGGTGGTGGTGCCATACTTTCAGCGAAATTCTAACCCCAAGGAACCCATATTCCATGCCATATGATTGAACTACTGAGCTACCAAGCACTTCTTACCATACACCTCACCTCCTTCACGTCTAACGTGGTGTGTGTCCTATTGGCCGACACATACGGTCTGCTGTGGATGCTGGGAAAACGCCACACACTCAACACCCCCGTTATACGTTGGCTGCATTGGGGGGTGTGGATTGGGCTCGCCGTGAGTATTGTAAGCGGCGTTGCACTCTTTACAGAAGCGTCGTCCTACCTCTTGTCACAACCGGCCTTCTTGGTGAAAGTTGGTTTTGTGTGTGTACTCTTTGTGAATTCATTTGTTATCTCGCACCACCTACGCGGTGCTGCACACGACTCATGGCAGAACCTTACCGCTCGCACCAAAAGAAACATGCTTATAAGCGCAGGGGTGTCGTTCATGTCGTGGGTAGCGGTGATAGCATTGGCGACACAGCTTGGGCTCTAACCAAATGCACGTTTCGCGCACCTATACTGTCACATGCTATAGTGCGTGAGCGCTTATTCTTAAACAACCCAACCGTATGAACAAAGCAATACTCGCGGGCATTGCGGCACTAATTGCAGTTGCAGCGCTGTTCGCACTCACACGAGACAGTGCCGAAGCACCCGAGACACCTGCACCAGACACGATGGCGCAGCCAACACCAACCAAAGAATCACTACCCGCCGTAGACGAATCAATGCTACCCGTTCCAAACCCAGGCGAACCAGTCGAAGAGCCACTGTCAGTCAGCGAGTTTACACTCGACTCTTTCAACTTCGGATATTCACAAACAGAGCTCCGGGTGAATGAAGGCGACACCGTAACGATTAACCTCACAAGCTCTGACGGTTTCCACGACTGGGTGGTAGATGAGTTTAAAGCAGCAACCGAAAAGATTCAGGAAGGGGAGACGACATCTGTCACGTTTGTTGCAGACACTGCTGGCACCTATGAGTTCTACTGCTCGGTAGGGAGTCACCGCGAACAGGGTATGGTTGGCACGCTCATTGTTGAGTAGCAAGGTCCACACCCACAACACATACAACACCCGCCAAGCATATGGCGGGTGTTGAGTAACAAAGAACCGCCCAATGGGCGGCCAGATAGGGCGTGTCTCTACTCCAGAGGTAGAGCACCTAATCCATGAGACTGAAGTATTCGTGGCACGCGACGGGCGGCATTGATATCGTGCACTTCAATCAGATAGCACCCATCAGCATCGCAGATAGGAACGTCATCCTGACACACAAACTGGACACTATCTTCGAAGACTATAGAAAGATGAGCGGTGACCGCGCGCAGTGCATACGGGTTTTCATGTCGCGGTGAAAGAGGAATAATCTCAAATCGTTGTGGCGGCACGGACGTCTCCTTTTCGGTTGAAACTGTGTTCGATAGTACCAACCTCTCGTGACAATGCAAGCCCATTGCCCACAGCAAAATCCGAGAGGTGCCAGACACCTGCAGCCTATGGCATACTGTACATATGTTCCAACGACCAGGAGGGTGCCCGGTGTCTCGCCACCACACGCTTATCGCACTGCTTGCAGGCGGTTTTGCGGTGTGCGTCGTACTCATTATCGTGCAGGCCTGGGTGCATGCCGAATACCGAGAACGATGCAACCCACTTGACGGCTGCGGGCCCGTAACCCCACCACCAACACTGCGGCAAGCAACTGCGGGCACGGACACAATGCCGGCAACAACACCACACACCAATGCAACAACAAGCCCATTAGCGAGCACGTCGACACCTACTGAAGCAACAGACTCTGAAACAACAAGCACCGCGACCAACAAACCAACACTCACGTCGATCTCTCCCAAGCAAGGCCCCCATGGCACTATTATTACACTCACCGGCGCCAACCTTGCAGGATTTGAGGGTAATCTGGACGCATGGATTAAGGACGAAATAGGTACTACCGCATACCTCCCACAGTTCTCTGGTCAACCACACTCAAACACTGCTGCCGGCACCGACACTATTCGTATAGAACTCCCCGAACGCGCATGTACCACCAACAATACCTACAGTGGCAATGAATGTGAGAAGTACCTGGAGCTTATCCCTGGCGAGTACCATTTGTACGCATGGCCGTTTGGTGAACCAAGCAACGAGCTTACGTTTACGGTTACCGATCTAAGTGGATGCGCTGCCCTGACGGAGGCACAGTGTTTCCAAACAGCACATTGCAAGGCACACTACGGCCCGAGTACCTGCGTGAACAACGAGTGTACGGATGACGAAACCTTTACGACCTGCGCACCCTTTGGGGAAGCTGACCGCACGCGTGCATTGATGCCGCTTGCAAACACCAGCCACCCCTTTACTGGCCTAGCATACGTAACCGTCGAATCCTGGCCACCACTTGTCTATGACGGCTTCTTAGACGTGCCAACATGCCCCATTGGTGACAACACAATACGTGGAACACTATCAAAAACATCACTTGTAACGGTCAGTGATGCGACCTATTGCCGCACCACAACAGAAGCAATAAAGGATACTGGAACCGAGCACACCTATGTATACACCACAAGCGAAGCAATGGGCTCACTCAAGCTCTGGCTCACGCTCACCTTCGCAGACTGTTCCGCACGTGCAGGCACCGAGCAGGCAGCGTGCGTCAGCGAACAAGCGGCACTCGACCTCGACCAGACAATAGACACACTCATTCGTGCACTTCTTACGCGCGCGTAACGCATATACCGCCAGCACAGCATGCGGCGTCAGTGCGCTCAGCACACACACCCAACACTAGGGCGCAAAACGAGCAAACGCCCGAATCCACAACGGGGAAAGTAGTATGGACACGGCAATCATAATAACCGTGAGCTCATAGGCATAGGTAGTGATCATACCCGCCGCGTATCCGGCAGATGCAATGAAGAACCCAAACTCACCCACATGTGCCAACAGTGACGAAGCGTGCAACGAGTATTGCCACGATTCGCCCAACATGCGGAAATAGACCATGCGAATGAGTGTATTAAGCCCAAGCACAAGAAACACTAGGAACAGTACAATTGGAAGCGCATCAAGCAAGAATGGTATATTCACCAAGAGACCAATCGACATAAAGAACAGCGCCAAAAAGAAAATTTTGAACGGCAAAATTCGTTTGCGAATTTTGTCCGGCATATTGAGGTTTGCGTACACAAGCCCTGCGATAAATGCCCCGAGGCCAGGTGAGAGATCAAGTGCTGATGTCACAAACGCAAACCCAAAACAAAGCGTAATGCCCATAAGAAGACCCGCCTCAGCATCGTGTACGATATGACTAATACGCTCTACGATGTGTAAACGCCTCGTGGTATGGATTGCAAGCTGTGTTAAGCCAACAACGACACCAAGCGCCACTAACGAGAGCACTGTTTGCGCAACAAGCGCGCCCGGGTCACGGTTTGAACCAAGGATTGTGATGGTAAGAAGCATAGGAATAACCATCAAATCTTGCATGATCAGGATACCAGACACCTCACGTCCAAGTTTTGTACCCAACATATCGTGCTCTTCAAGGTAGCGCAAAAGCACTGCTGTACTAGAAAGACTCACTACCATACCCAACAACACACTTCGACCCACCGGCCAGTCAAGCACAGAGCCAAATAGCGCAACCGTACCAATAACCAACACGGCATGGAACAGTGTAGACATGATGATTATGCGCCAGTGTTCTGCAATGTCGCGCAAAGATATCTCCATACCAATAAAGAAGAGCAGGAGAATGATGCCGAACTCACCAAGATGCTTGATAACACTCTGATCAGCCACAAGACCGAGCACGTAGGGGCCAATCACCACTCCGGCAACAATGTGCGTCAGAATAGCCGGCAAGCGAACAACCTGTGCTAAAAATGCACTCACGGTTGCCGCTACAGTTAAAATCACGGTGTAGTACAAAAATGGGTCAATTTCAAACATAGAATGTCTACACAGTGTAGCACGCTGTTGTTCACACTCGCAGACACACAAAACCCCACTGTGTTGTGGGGCTTTTCCTTAGTCGGAGATCAACTGCCATGCACGAATACGAAAGTGCGTTCCATACCACTCTGTATTTGCACGCCACGGCAAGTCACCGCCATGATTGAGCAGGGATCCGTGTTCCATATAGAACCCAACACCTGCGAGTGCACCCAGCTTCATCGTACGCAACTCCTGAATTCTCGCAGCCTGAGCGCGCAGCAATTGAGTATCACGGATGTGCGACTTCCTTCCTACACGACGCACACGAGTACTCATACCTGCGCCAACACGCCGGGCATGTTCAACAACAGCATTGGGAAGCACGTACTCAAGTATCATCCCCGCGTCAACCAAGACAATGTAGTGCCGGATTCGGGGAAACGGTGAATCACCTCGCACATGCGCACACACTGCCTCAAGATGTACGGCCATACCAATGTCTGATCCATCCTCAAAATGGTTGTAGCTTGGCACATATGCAGAACGCATGTCGCCCAGGTGACAATGCGCAATCGCAAGTGGGTTGGTGCACATGTCTTTCAACACCCGGTAGTCCACCTCTGCCGTGGTTTGGTTGCTCGCAACAGTCACATTAACGCCAAGGGAGGCGATAGTGCTGTTGTATGCGAAAACATGCTCGCGCTGTGTTTGTTTGCAGGCAGAAGCCAGCTCGCCAAACTGCGGCTGGGCGAAGGTGCTGTGCGGCAACAGTACCAACATGCAAAACAACGCCATGAGTAGACGCTGAATACAACGTTTCATAGTCTATCTCCTACTC
>JGI12210J13797_10027646_pt1 | contig 31264 bp, 25 predicted proteins | sample ElkSlonscriptome_3_FD_13797 | JGI IMG/M metagenome (IMG submission 13797) | reverse complement strand
GATCAGTCGACGATTTCGATTCCCATTTGACGGGCGGTGCCAGCCAGGGTGCGGAAGGCGGCTTCATCGCTTTTGGCCGTCAAGTCGGGGCTCTTCGTTTTGACGACTTCCATGACTTGCGCCTTGGTGAGCGTAGCGACTTTCTGTTTGTTGGGTTCCTTCGCGCCGGCTGCGATTTTGGCGGCTTTCTTCAGCAGCACAGCGGCGGGCGGCTGTTTGGTGATGAAGGTGAAGGATTTGTCTTTGTAGACTGTGATGATGACCGGGAGGATATCGCCCGATTGCTGTTGGGTGGCCGCGTTGAACTCTTTGCAGAAGGCCATGATGTTGACGCCTTGCTGACCGAGAGCGGGGCCGACCGGCGGGGCGGGATTGGCTTGCCCAGCCGGGATTTGGAGTTTGATTTGTCCGGTGACTTCTTTTGCCATGATACGTTGCTGATTTAGGGTTGTCGGCCGTTAAGAGGCGTCGGGCCGTGAATTGAGATGAATGCGATTGAGAAAAATGAGGTTAGCTGCGTTCGACCTGCCAATACTCGAGTTCGACCGGGTTCGGGCGGCCAAAGACAGTGACGGAAACCACGAGGCGACCACGGTCCGGATCGATTTCCTCGACGGTGCCGCTTTGGTTCTGGAACGGGCCATCGGCGACTTTGACGGTTTCGCCCACTTCGAAGGCGACCTTCGGTTTGACTTTGTCATCCCGTTCCTGGACTTGCGCGAGCATGTTTTCGACTTCGTCGTCGCGCATTGGGATCGGTTTGTCTTTCGTGCCGGCGAAGCCGAGAACGCCCGGGGTGTCCTTGACGAAATACCAGGTGCGATCCATGAGACCGCCCGTTTCGTCGAGGAGATGCATGTTGATGATCAGGTATCCGGGGAAAAATTTGCGGGTGGTTTCGGTTTTCTTGCCGCGCTTAATTTCGGAGATTCGTTCGGTCGGGAGTAGGACTTCGTAAACGAGGTCTCCCATTTCCTCGGTCTTAACGCGGCGCTGCAGGTTATCATGGACCTTTTGTTCTTGCCCGGAGAGGACATGAACGACGAACCACTGATCTTTGGGGGAGTAAGCCATGAGTTAGCGAGTGAGGAAACCGACAATGTTGACCATGATCAGGTCGTTGAACGAGACGAAAGCGCCGAGCAACAGCATGAAAACGACGACGACAAGGGTGGAGTCCGTCAGCTCCTTATAGCGTTTGAACCCTTTTTCTTTCGGATCCCATGGCCAGGAGGCTTTCATGAGTTCCGCTTTTACTTCAGCGAAGAATTTACGGGTTTTAGCGATCATGGATGAAAGTGTCCACCGGCAGGGGACGGTGAGAAGCTAGAAATGACAAGGGCTGGCGGCGAAATAGGGTTCGGGGTGAAAACGCCGGAAAGGGCGTCATCATCATACAGGCCAGGAGGGACTCGAACCCACAACCAACGGTTTTGGAGACCGCTACTCTACCAATTGAGCTACTGGCCTAGATGACAAGGTGGCCGGGGTTGCCGGCCACCTTGTATTTTGAATGGTTTTCTTAATTTTGCAACCGCAGCTTGCGCTGTGGTTACGTCTGAAACGAATTCGACGGGTTAGTCGAGGACGTCGGACACACGTCCGGCCCCAACGGTGCGGCCGCCTTCACGGATCGCGAAACGAATGGTTTTTTCCATCGCGATCGAGGTGATCAATTCGACTTCAAGCGAAACGTTGTCGCCAGGCATGACCATTTCGACGCCGTCCGGTAGTTTGATCTGGCCGGTCACGTCCGTGGTGCGGAAGTAGAATTGGGGGCGGTAGTTCGAGAAGAACGGCGTGTGACGGCCACCTTCATCCTTGGATAGGATGTAGACTTCACATTTGAACTGTTTATGCGGGGTGATCGAGCCGGGTTTGGCGATCACCTGTCCCCGTTCGATGTCCTCTTTCTTGACGCCGCGCAGAAGGATTCCGACGTTGTCGCCGGCCTGAGCTTCGTCGAGCAATTTCCGGAACATCTCGATGTCGGTGACGGTGGTCTTTTTCGTGGGACGAATCCCGACGATTTCGACTTCCCCCATTTTCTTGAGGATCCCGCGTTCGACACGGCCGGTAGCGACGGTGCCGCGACCTTCAATGTTGAATACATCTTCGATCGGCATCAGGAACGGCAGATCGACTGGGCGTTCTGGGACCGGGATGTATTCGTCGATGGCGCTGACGAGTTCGGTGATTTTTTCTTCGTATTCCGCGTCGCCGTCGAGGGCTTTGAGCGCGGAACCCCGGATGATCGGGATGTCATCGCCTGGGAACTCGTATTGGGTGAGCAGATCGCGCACTTCCATTTCGACGAGGTCGAGAAGTTCGGGATCGTCCACCATGTCGCATTTGTTGAGGAACACGACCATGGCAGGCACACCGACTTGGCGGGCGAGCAAGATGTGTTCACGCGTCTGAGGCATGGGGCCGTCAGCTGCGCTCACCACGAGCACGGCGCCATCCATTTGGGCGGCTCCGGTGATCATGTTTTTGACGTAGTCCGCGTGCCCGGGGCAATCGACGTGTGCGTAATGCCGCTGTTCGCTTTCGTATTCGACGTGAGCGGTGTTAATGGTGATGCCGCGCTCTTTTTCTTCAGGCGCCGCATCGATCTCGGCGTAGTTTTGAGCCTTGGCGAAGCCTTTTTTAGCGAGAATCGTGGTGATTGCCGCTGTGAGGGTGGTTTTACCGTGGTCGACGTGACCGACGGTGCCGATGTTGACGTGCGGTTTTGAGCGCTCGAATTTATCCTTAGCCATGTAAGGTGTCTCCTATGTGTTTCTTTTTGGGTTACTGGTTGTTTGGCGGCGCTTTGGATTTTGGAAATGGAGCCCATGACCGGGCTTGAACCGGTGACCTCGTCCTTACCAAGGACGTGCTCTGCCAACTGAGCTACATGGGCCTATACAGCCAGAGCGCCGACGTCAAACTCTCCGCAGCTTTTGTTGCAAACCAACTCAAAGCCTGAACGTGACATGGGTAACTGGCTGGACCTTTCGGATTCAGGAGATAAAAAACCCGGAACGTCCAAATCATGGATCTGAACGACCAGGTGCGCCTACCTCCTATCTCCGAAAAGCGGGCGGAAAATTACCAGAGCACCGGGGTGTGTCAAAAGGAAAAGCGGACGGATTTGCGAATTAATTTTTTTCCACCTCCCCGATCGGTCAATCGAGCCCATCTGAAAAATGTCGGTTGAGGCTTTTCTCGAAGCTTTTCTTCCGGCAAAACAATGGTTGCACGAATCTATGGCTGCCTTTTTCAAAGTTCTTCTCAAACTCGTTTTCATCGCCATCTGTATCGCGGCCGGCGCCGGTCTCGCCAGCTGCAGCTTCGATCAGCTTCGTCAGGTGCGCCAAATCGAACGCGTCCCCCAATCGCCCGTCGACGAATTGCTCGTCGGCGAAGCCAAGAGCTCCGGGGTGGCGGCTTCGGCCGGTGAACTCCTGACCGGGCCCTACACCAATACCCCTTGTGTCTATTACGAGGACCTGGTCGAACGGGAGGAAACCGATTCGGACGGCGATACGGAATGGGTGACGGTCAGCCACGATAAGGTCGGCGTCGATTTTCTCCTCAAAGACGAGACTGGCACCGTTCTGCTTACCGACCCGGAACTGACCGATATCAAGGCGGAACAAAAATGGAGAAAAACCGAGGGCGACATGCGCTACACGGAATACCGGATCGATCCGGGTGAACAATTATTCGTGAGCGGCTATATCTTGCGCCGCGGGGCTGAGCCGGTCTTCGACTTCCGGCAGGCAGGCGATTATGTGCCGATGGTTTCTTATAAACCGGAAATGTCGGAACGGCGGGGGTTCGCCTTGGGAAGTATCATCGCGTGCGGATTCGCGGTGGTTTTCTGGAGCATCGCGGTGGTGCTCCTTTGCGGTCTGGTGCGGATCCATCTCTCGATCGTCTTTTTCACTATCCAAGGCTGCGCGATCGCGGCCAGCCTGCTTGGGTTCGGCCTGCACGCCTCGCGGATTGAAATTCTGGCAGCCAAGGAACGGATCGAACGGTTGGGCGAGATGCGGCTCGATTTGATCCGAAATGTTACGGGTCAGCAGGAGGCCACTTGGCAGAGCTTGCCGGGGCTCGAGGGTCTTTCCGGACCGCAAGCAAAACAGGGCCGGGCGGCCATGCTCGGCTACGCGCAGGCGGTCAGCCGATATAACAAGATGTTGGCTTACCCGCCGGAATTGGTGGTGGCAATGGTGACCAGCATCAAATCAGCGCCAGTGCCCAAGCTGCCGGCGGCTTTGCGGCAGGAATTCGCGAATCGGGAAGCCGCATTCGAGCCGACGCGGATCGGGCCGTTGGGGGCCTGGCTCATGATGGGGGGTGGGCTACTCCTGACCTTTATCTTCAGCAAGATCGGGTTCGGCACGGTCATCAAGAAACGGTTGATCGAGAATATCCCGACGACCAAGACGGCTGGCGTGGTCTATGGACTCAACGAATTAGTCGGGCAAGCGACCGTGGACGCTCCGCTCAGTCCTTTACGGGGACCATTGAGTCAGGCGGCCTGCGTCTATTATCACTATCTCATCAAGGAAAAACGCGGGTCTGGGAAGAACTCGAAGTGGGTGACCATCCATAATGAAAAGCAGGACGTGCCGTTCGCCTGTCGAGATTCCGAGGGGGAAATCATGGTATACCCAGAGGGAGCGGAATTCCTCAGCAACAATTCGAGCCGACGCCGTGAAGGTCGCCGGGTTTACAAGGAAAGCCGGATCGAGGTGAGTGAACCGATTTACCTGATTGGCACGGCTCAGCTCGATGAGGAGGCAGGGGATCATCTGGTGATCCGGCGCGATGAAGAAAAGAAACATCTTCTCATTTCCAATATGGGTGAAGTGGGCGTGCTTTTGCACAAGGCCCGGGTGGCCTTTGCCTGGATGACGGCAGCGATGAATTGCATGGCCTTTGCCGCCCTGGCGCTCTGGGCTTATGTCGGCGGTTTGAATGCGCTGACTTACAGCCTGGCGGCGATCGGGCCCGCGATTTACGCGTTAATGATTCTCGCCATTCTAATGTTCAACGATCTGGTTTTCCTGCGTCAACGCACCCGATCGACCTGGAGTAATATCGAGGTGGCACTCAAAAAGCGGTATGATCTGTTCGGCCAACTGGAGCGGGTGGTGGCTGGGATGTTCGAACATGAACGCGAGGTGCAGACGAAAGTCGCGGCCCTCCGGGAATCGAACCGGTCGAGTCCGGGACTGATCGCTTTGCAAGAAGCTTACCCGTCGTTGCAATCGAATGATGTGGCGATGCAGGTGGCAGATCAATTGACTCGTGTGGAAAATGAGATCGCCCTGATGCGGGAGGGATATAATAATGCGGTCGAGCGTTACAACACCCGGCGCACCCATTTTCCGGAGATTCTTTTCACCCAATCGTTCGGATTCCGGGAAGCCCCCTTCTGGTCGGGCGACGCCTCGCCTGATGATCAGGACGGCACTTTCCGGACCGAGGTGCGGGTCGCTTGACTGCGGATCGCTCGAGGCGTGAAGAATCTTTTCCGCGAATCCCCTACGGTGATCATTGCATTTAGACCGTGGATTGATGATAATTCCAAATACCCCTCATGGTTGATCACGATATTTTAATTGTTGGCGCCGGTCCTAGCGGCTTGATGTTGGCGTTGGAGTGCCAGCGATTTGGTGTGGATTTTGGGTTGATCGAGAAACGGCCTGGCCCCTCGGAACATTCGAAAGCGCTTGGGATTTGGAGCGGCACGCTGGAAGCTCTTTCACCGCTCGCCTTGACCGGAACCTTCCTGGACCGCGGCGTGCAGATCAATGCCGCCCGTTTCGCCGATCGCGGCAATACCCTGGCTCGATTCGATGCGTCCGAAGGCGTCGATTCTCTCTACCCGCACCCGATCATTCTGCCGCAGAATGAAACGGAAGCGATCCTCATTGAGAAATTGGAATCAAGCGGAGGTCGAGTAGAACGGGAACTCGAATGTATCGATCTCGCGCAAGAAAACGATCAGGTCCGGGCCACGCTCAAGACTGCGACTGGCGAAACGATCACGCGCACCTGCCGTTACCTCGTGGGATGCGACGGTTCTCGCAGTCCGGTGCGCAATTTGTGCGGCATCGAATTTCCTGGCTCGACGGAACCGGCGACTTACCTGCTCTACGACGGCACGATCGACGGACATGATTTGCCGAACGAACTGATGTCGTGCTGGAGTGGTGAAGGGGCGCTGGTCGTGATTCCGATCAAGAACGGCCAATACCGATTGATCTGTCAACGGGAACGAGGCGAGGATCTATCGGCGCCGACGCGGGAGGAATTGCAAGAACAAGTCGATCATAACGGACCTGCCAACTGGCAACTCGGCGAGCCGGACTGGGCCTCGGCCTTTCGGATTAGCGAACGGATCGCGGATGATTTCCGCGATCGGCGCGTCTTTCTTTGTGGAGACGCGGCTCATATCCATAGCCCCGCTGGCGGACAAGGGATGAATACCGGCATGCAAGATGCCAGCAACCTGGCCTGGAAACTGGCCGCTGCACTCGGCCAACCGGGTGATCCAGAGAAATGGTTGAACAGTTATCAGGAAGAGCGTCGACCGGTGGCGGAGTCGGTCGTGAAAGGGGCGCAGGAAAAATTACAATTCGGTATGGCGCAAGGTCTGTTGGCGCGGGTGATCAAGGATCTGGCGGTCAGTACGGTCTTTCAATCCGCCGCGTTTCGGAAGCATCTGGCATTCGACCTATCGGAATTGGGGATCGAGTATGAGGAGAGTGCGATGATCGAGCCGGATGCTTGGGGCTATTCGACCGGCGGTTATAAGCCGGGCGTGCGGGTGCGGAGCGCCCCGGTGCAGGATGCGAATGGCGACACGACCGAACTTTGGGAACGGTTGTTGCATCCCGGTTTCACTTTGCTGTTTTTCGGAGCGAAACCGAACCCGGAATCCCATGATTTATGGAACCAAATTCGGGCGAAGGTCGACGCCGCAAACGCTGAGGATCTGCAGTTTTGGTCGGTTTGGCAATCAAAGACCTTGCCGGATGGCGTGGACTCCTCGAATGCCTTACTCGATCCAGAGGGCAAAGCGCATCATCGATTTGGCATACATGGGCCTGGCTGGTATTTGATCCGGCCGGACTTGTATGTTGGTTCTCGTTCTTCACCTGTCTGCTTCGAGACGCTGCAAAGTGTCCTGGATCTCTATTTCACCTGACGAGTGCAGGACTCCCAACCGGGGAAAGCAAGGGGCGGAGTCGAAGGGCTGGATTTTCGCTTTGGCCCTTTCAAGACTAATTGAAACCACAGATCGTCAGAGCATTGATTTGATCGAATCTTTGAGATGCTCGATGGCTTGCGGCCCTTGAGTGATCAGAAGATAGATGATGGCGGCGTATAGCAAAACCGCGACACAACCGACCGCGAAGGCGCCGATGGCCAGTAAGCCGTCCTCTTCGCTGAGACCAATGCCAATCATGAAAATGACCATCGCCGGCCCGGTGTTGGTGAAAGGAATGGGAAGAATCATGAGGCAAGCCATGATGAGGATGACCACGGCGAGACCGGCTTGGCCGGCTCGCGAGCGTATCCATTGCTGTCTTGGCCGGATCATTTTCTCGAGCTTCCGAAGAAATTTCGAGGCGGCGCCGAGCATTTTGTCAGCCGCTTTCGGATTGATCCGTGTCGCGTTTAGCTTTTTGGGGAGCCAGACTTCCTGCCGACCCACGAGCATCTGCACCGCTAACAAGCCAATCATGATCCCGAAAGGCGTGCTATACCCAGGGGCGGGGATGGGTAGGGCGCTGGGCAGAGCCAGAATCATGAGCAGAAGGCCAAACCCTTTTTCTCCCACAGCACCCACAATCGACCCAATCGACGGGCCGCTCGGGTCGTCGGTTTTTAAAGTTTGCATGAGGTTGTCGCTGAGTGACCGATGGTTCGGGTCCGTGCTGTGAGTGTGCATGGGAGATTAATGGATGAGACGTGTCGCGGTGGCGGTCTCTCTTAAGACGTAGTCGGCCCGCTGACGCAACAGCAATTCAGGAAAATTCAAACGCCTCTCGTTGATATCGATGGGGCGTTGGGTGTTACAAGTGCGTGCGCCGCAGGCGATTGGTGCGTGGTGGCAGCGGTTTGTCGAGGCGTGCAGGCGTCCCGCCCGCCACGATCGCGGACGTGTCGCGTCCGCTCGGAAAATGCACGCTTCGCGTGGTGACAGGCTGTCAGGCCGCTTAGCCGACGCCAATTTTTTTCAAGGGCATGATCAGGCGGCGGCAGGTGCCGCTTACAGAATCGGAGCTAATTTCGAGGTCGCCTTCCATTTCCTTGGCTAACAGCAGTAATAAGTGGAATCCATCAGCGCGTTCTGGATTGCCGCCAGCCCCGTCGGTCAGGCGTAATTCCATTTCCGCTTGGGATATCTCACGCCCGCGATCGAGAATTTCAAGAACCACCCGGGTGCGGGAAGATCTCGGTTGTTGATCGCGTAACCGCACGAGAATCGCGATGCCGTTTTCGTTCTGCAATTCGGCTGCTTGCAAAACACTACGCTGGAGAGAGCTGAGCCAGAGCCGTTTCGGGATTTTCGTCGTGTAAGGGCCGCTCGCTGTGATTTCCCAGCGCAGCGCCTCGGGAGGCAGGATTGTCTGAAGCTGTTCCAATAACATCCGAGTCCATTCCGCGAGTTCCCAAGATTCTTTTTCCGAAGGTAAATGATGGTAGCTCCCTTGCATCGCATCCATCTGGATGGCGCGGCAGAGTTCCAGAGCTTCGCTGACTTCATTGGAGAGAGTCGGGTCGTTTTGGGTCTCCTGCAATTTTTCGACAACTGCTTGCAGCCGTTGATTTAACGACCGACTGCCCTCCGCGATTTCCTGCAGGAGGTGACCTGCGTTCTTGGGAAATGCAACATCTTGTTGCATTTTGGCGACGGAGGCCGCGAGGTGCTGGGTCTCTCGCGGCGAAAGGTTCAGCTGGGTCGTGCGGCGTTTAGGAATTTGTTGCGTGGAGGGCATATCGAATTTGGGGGATGCCTCTATATGAACTGAGTTAGGGAGGGATGTCGAACGATTCCTGAGGATGTAACGTATAATCAGGGTAGGGCTTCACGCTTGCTTTGGGGTCTGGCTTGCGTCACGACAAGTTCGGCATGGCGCGCGTTATTTTTTTTGATATTGGAAATGTGATTGTGAAGTTTGACTATTCCGTTGCCCTCCAGCGACTTAAGGCGGGGTGCGATCGGCCAGACCTGCCGGAGCGACCCGAGTTCATGGCGTTGAAGTGGGCGTATGAAGGGGGGCAGATGGGGAAGCAGCAATTTTTGCAGGAAGCGCGGGATTTGATCGGTTACCGCGATTCTCTGGAGGCCTTCGAAAAGTTGTGGCAGGAAATTTTCACCTTGAACGAGCCGATGGCTGATTTGATTGGGCGGATTCGCGATAGTCGTTTGTTACACATCTCGAATATCAGCGATCTGCACCATGACTACCTCTGGGCAAAGTTTCCGGTATTTCACCGGTTTGAGGGCGGTATTTATTCGTACGTGATCCAAAAATTGAAGCCAGATCCCGACGTGTTTCGTGTGGCGCTGGAGACGTATGAGTTGGCGCCTGAGGAGGTGCTTTTTGTGGATGATCTCGAGGATAATATCGAGGCGGCGCGCTCGGTCGGATTACCTTCTTGGCATTATCATCACGAGGCCCACAGCGCGTTCGAGAGGTGGCTGCGAGAAAATGAGGTGGTTATCGGGCAGGGCTCTCCGGCGGAAGAGACCGACCTTTTATCCTAGCGATACTCGAATAATTCTTCGCGAGAATAGCGAACCTTCGGCTGGTTGGCGCCTTTGCAGTCTTCCGCTCGGTATCCGGCGCAGCAGAGGACGGCGGTGGTCAGGCCGCTTTCTTCCAACCCCAACTCTTCATCGTAAGCGGCGGGTTCGAAGCCTTCCATCGGGCAGGTATCAATGCCGAGGATGGCGGCGGAGGTCATGAAATTGCCAAGGGCGATATAGGCTTGGAGAGAAGCCCATTCCAGCGATCGATCGGAGCGGGGGCCGCTCACGATATCGCCGACCATCATTTTTTTGAAGCCTTCGAGCTTCTCGGCGGGCACGCCGCGCACCTCGGCAACGCGGGAGATATGTCGCTCGACATCGGCGACGGTCATTTGGCGGCGCACGGTGAAGACGACCAGATGCGAGCAATCGACGATCTGGCTCTGACGCCAGCTGTATTCCAATAAACGAGCTCGAATAGCTGGATCGCGCACCACCAGAAATTTCCAGGGTTGTAACCCGTAAGAGGAAGGGCTGAGTTGGAGCACTTCTTCGAGCGCACTCCAGGTGGCGCTATCAATCACGCGATTGGGATCGAATTTTTTGACGGCATACCGCCATCGCATGGCAGCGAGCAGATTCTCTGGAGTGGTAAAGGATTCCATGGCTTTGCCCTAGCATCGGGATCGCACGGTTCCAAGCTCGGATTAGCGCTTCGCGGACCTTGGTTACATCAATCCGTCACGTTTCCAGTCACCGATATTACCGCGGACCGAGCGCTGAATGAGGTCGGTGGTTAGCTTGAGCAGACTGACTTCCCAACCCTCATCGACTCCCTGCAGGACAGCGCCGGTGCCGGCATCCGAATTTTTCACCCGATCGATGACCCGATCGGTGACCGCTTCGAGTGAGTCGTGGATGGTTTCTTCGGAAAGGTTGGTTTTTCGAAGTTGAAATCCATATTTCAACAGGGCGAGATCAGGAGCCTGTTGTTGCAGCCATTCCATGTAATTTTCGGCTTTTTCCCCGAACCCTTCCAAGGCCAATTGATGGAGATGATCCATGGTCATGATCTGCGGACGTTCGGCGTGCATCGTGCCATTGCGGACGCGCACGACATTCACTTGATCCATCAATTCGCTCACGAGATAAAATTCGAACTGGGTCGTTCCGAAAGTGGCAATGCGTTGTTCGGGAGTCAGGACGACCTTCGTATTTTCGATGGCGTATTGGAAATCGTGTTCGTGCATGATCAAGACGGGAAGCGACATCCACGAACGGGCGCGGATGGGATGGGGTGGGACGGAAAAGGGATGCGGTTCAGATTGGAGGCTCGATTACTGTTGTAATGCGGCCTTGATGGCTTCCCGCAGTTTGGCGGAATTGGGAGAATCTTTGCTCGAGAAGGCTTCCACGATTTCTCCGTCACGATTGATGAGGTATTTATGGAAATTCCATTTGGGGGCGCCTTTGGATTGAGCGAGCCAGACATAGAGCGGGTGAGCTTTATCGCCTTTCACCGGCACCTTGGTGGTCATCGGAAACGAGACGCCGAATTTGCTGTCGCAAAATTTGATGATCTCGGCATCAGTCCCGGGTTCCTGGCGACCGAAATCGTTGGAAGGGACGCCGAGAATCACGAGACCTTGATTTTTGAATTCCTCGTGCAATGCCTGAAGCCCATTGTATTGCTTGGTGAACCCGCATTTGGAGGCGACGTTTACCACCAGCACGACTTTTCCTTTGAAGTCGTTCAGGTCGAGTTTCTTGCCGTTGATGCCATCGATTTCGAATTCGTAGAGATTGGCAGCGGAGACCGCAGCCTGCGTCACACCAATACCGAGTAGAGTCATGAGGAATTTCATTGCCCCCATCCTAGCACGGCGGAGGCTGGGCACAAGTTCGGAGCCTGCGGGGGCTCTTCGGCTCGAGAGGGCATCATCCGGGTTGACTCCGGAGGCGATGGACTGTTTCATGCGCCACCTCAGTCTTGACCATGGGCTGGAACCATCTCTAATCTAGAAATTTGACCCTTAACAACCAAGGAGAGCCCGTTGGACCTCAAAGAAATTCGCGCCATCATCGATTTGATGAAGAAAAATGACCTGACCGAGTTTGCGCTCGAGCGGGAGAACTTCAAAATTAAGCTCCGCCGAGGGTTTGGGCGTGAGGCCGTGGTGGAAACCCTCGAACGCAGCCCGGCTCCAGCCCCGCTGCCGGTCGCCCCTGCCCCAGCCAGCCCAGCCCAACCGGAAGAAGCTAGCGGGGTCGATATCACCAGTCCGATGGTCGGAACGTTTTATCGGGCGTCATCTCCCGATTCTCCCGCCTTTGTCGAACCGGGCACCGAGGTCAATGAAGACACCGTCGTCTGCATCATCGAGGCGATGAAGCAGTTCAACGAAATCAAGGCCGAGAAAAAAGGGGTGATCGCCGCTGTGCTGACCGAGAACGGCAAACCGGTCGATTTCGGTCAACCGTTGTTCCGACTCAAATAAACCTGCGGGTTGCGCCTATTTTATGTTCGAACGCGTTCTCATCGCCAATCGAGGCGAAATCGCTCTCCGTGTCATCCGGGCTTGTAAGGAATTGGGCATCAAGACCGTCGCGGTTTATTCCGACGTCGATGTCGATTCCCTCCATGTGCAGCTCGCCGATCAGGCCATCTGTATTGGTCCGGCGCCCTCTTCGGAAAGTTACCTGAAAATCAGCAGCATCATCAGCGCCGCCGAGATCGCCAATGTGGATGCCATTCATCCCGGGTATGGGTTCCTCGCGGAGAACGCCCATTTCGCCGAGGTGTGCGATAGCTGCCACATCAAATTTATCGGTCCGCCCGCGAGCGCTATCCGGGCGATGGGCGACAAAAATCTGGCGAAAGAAACCGCGAAAAAGGCTGGGGTGCCGACCACGCCTGGCAGCGACGGTATTGTTGGCTCCGAAAAGGAGGCGCTGAAGATCGCCAAATCGATTGGATACCCAGTCATGATCAAAGCGACCGCTGGGGGAGGGGGCCGCGGGATGCGAGTGGCGCACAATGATGTCAGCCTGGCGCAAGGCTTTCATGGTGCCCGGTTGGAGGCGGAGAAAGCCTTTGGCAATCCGGATGTCTATATCGAAAAATTAATCGAGCGCCCGCGCCATATCGAGTTTCAGGTGATGGGCGATGAGCATGGGCATGTGGTGCATCTCGGGGAACGGGATTGCTCCATGCAACGGCGCAACCAGAAGATTGTGGAAGAATGCCCATCACCATTTCTCGACAAGACGTTGCGCGAGAAAATGGGGGAAGCGTCCCTGCAGCTGTGTGAAGCCGTTGGCTATTACAACGCGGGGACTCTCGAGTATCTAGTCGATGAATCGGGGGAATTTTATTTCATGGAAATGAATACCCGGATTCAAGTCGAACATACCGTGACTGAAGAAGTCTACGGAGTGGATTTGGTGAAACAACAGATCCAGGTGGCCATGGGGGAACATCTCTCGCCGCATGTTTTAAATGCCGCACCCCGTCATCACGCCATTCAATGCCGGATCAATGCCGAGGATCCTTTCCGCAATTTCCAGCCTTCTCCCGGAACCATTGAACTTTACTATGCGCCCGGTGGCCGGGGTGTGCGGATCGATTCCCACGCTTACAGTAAATATACCGTGCCGCCCAACTACGATTCCCTCGTTGCTAAACTGATCACCACGGGCAGTTCGCGGGAAGCGGCGATTAGCCGGATGAGCCGGGCGTTAGGCGAATACATTATCGACGGGATCGACACGACCATCCCGTTTCTCAATGCCATTATGTTGAACCGCGATTTTCAGACAGGCGAATACCACACGGGTTGGGTGTCGAAATTCGTCGAGCAATGGGCTTCCGAGCAGCGGACTCTGCACGCATGAGAGCCTTGGCGGAGTGCCAGCTCTACGGCATCATTGATCTCGGTTATGTCGCGATCGATGACGCCGCGCGCATGGCGGAATATCTGATCGAGGGGGGGATCGATCTCCTGCAATTGCGCGCCAAACATGCTGCGCCGGAACAGATCGTCACGCTTGGCCGCCATTTGCATGCGATTAGCTCGAGCTCGAATGTCCCATTGATCATCAATGATTTTCCTGAACTCGTGCCGGCGATCGGCGCCGAGGGAGCCCATATCGGTCAGGACGACGGACCGCTTCCGGAAGCGCGACATGCGGCCGGTGCTGGCAAATGGATTGGGCGTTCGACGCATTCAGTTGACCAGGCCCAAGCGGCTTTTCAGGAAGGAGCGGATTACATCGGATTCGGCCCATTATTCGCCACGCCAACCAAACCGGATTACCCAGCGATTGGTTTGGAGCACATTCGGGAGGTGGTTGCGCAGGCGCCGGTCCCCGTTTTTTGCATCGGAGGTGTGAAGCTGGCGAATCTGGCGGAGATCCGTGCTGCCGGGGCTGATCGGGTGGTGATCGTCTCCGGGCTCCTGCAAGCTGAGGATCCCGTGGCGGCGACGGCCAAGGCTCGTGAGGCGTTGGGTCGGCTTGAACGTGAGGGCGAGTGATTCGCGGAAGGGGTGATGCGATTGGCGACAGCCTGGTAATACCCGGGCCCCTGGACCGGCCGCGGGGTGAACGAGGCTTTGCTCAGTCTGAGTGCACCCATATTCAAACGGAGACGTCTAATCAGGCCCTCAGCCATGGGGGCATGAAAGCCTTAGGGGCAAAGAGTTAAAGGCGTCGAATGCATTTTCGATGCATGGTTTTTTTGGTTGATTTTTTCAAGGCAAACTGGAAAAGGTGCTGCGTCTATGAAGGGATTGTTATTGATGCTTGTTGGGATGGGTCTCGGTTACTGGGGACACGATTATTTTGGCCCGAAACCGGAGCCTGAAATTATTTATCGGGAGGTCAGCCGCCAGACGGAATTTTCTGCAGTGCAGGATCTTCGGCAAGGCAGCAGGCCGGCATACAACCGCTTCGAAGGTGGCGGACAGACTTACGACATGAGCCGAAGCCGGCCAGCAGTGGGATCGGGTGATCGATAAGGCGAATAGCAGCTCGAAATCTCGACTCAATTCACGGGCCTGATGAGAAGTGACGAGATTGGCGGCAGCCTGCCTGCCCGCTGAAGCTTCGGCCACTCGCGCAGCTCCAAAAGCAGCAGCCGATCTCGAGAAGCTCGGGGGATTCGCTTGCGGTTTGGAGCGGTCGTCCTTTACCGCTTTGCACCTTGACGGCCACTAGTCGATTCCCCCTGCAACTGACCCCGCACATTCCATCTCTCATTTTAGGAGGCCCTTTTACTGAAGGGCTCTTAGGGCTGGCAAGGCGGTGTGGAAAGAGTCGATCGTGGGCGAAGGCATCCAGCGCGTCAGGGGTGTTCAGCCAAGTCAAGCGGTGCCGGTCCAGAGGCCCGGAGACTACCTGGCTACCGCCAAGCGGGCACGACTGGCGTTAGCTATCAACTCGCTTGTGTTCTTAAAGTGCTCGCCCCATTTACGGATTGACCCCCGAGCTTACTCCTGCACTTTTTGGCGTTCGATTTTGGCGCCGAGCATGCCGAGTTTATCGTCGATATGTTCGTATCCGCGGTCGATGTGATAGACCCGATTGACTTCGGTGGCACCCTCAGCTTTCAACCCGGCCAGCACCAGGGCGGCTGAAGCGCGCAGATCACTGGCCATGACGGGGGCTCCACTCAATTGCGGCACGCCCCGCAGGATGGCGGTGGCGTTGTCCAATTCGGCATCGGCTCCCATTCGCTTCATCTCGGCGAGATGCATGAAGCGTTGCGGAAAAATTTGTTCGGTCACGACGCTGACCCCATCGATCGTGCTGAGGAGGGCGCACATTTGGGCCTGCATATCGGTCGGGAATCCCGGGTAAGCTTCCGTGGTCAGACTCACTGGCACTTGCTTGCCATTGGGGCTAATGCGCATCCAATCGTCGCCCTGTTCCAACTGGTAACCGGCTTGAACAAGGGCTGCGGAAACGGCGGTGAGATGATCGGGCCGCACCCGCTGCAATTCGACCCCGCTCGATTGACCGGCGATGGCACCCGCGATCAGGAAGGTGCCAGCCTCGATCCGATCGGGAATGACCGCATGTTCGGCGCCGTGCAATTCTTTGACCCCTTCGATGATGAGCCGATTCGTGCCGACTCCTTCGATTTTGGCGCCCATTTTGATGAGGAAATTCGCGAGATCAACCACTTCGGGTTCCGCGGCGGCTTCTTCGATGATGGTCACCCCATCAGCGAGGACGGCCGCCATCATGACGTTGTCGGTGCCGAGCACGGTCGTGCCGAATTTGCCTCGCAGATTCATCTTATTGCCGATCAGTTCACGAGCGAACACGCCGATGTCACCACCTTTCACGTGTACCTTTGCCCCGAGCGCTTCGAATCCATGTAAATGGAGATCGATCGGGCGATCACCAATCACACATCCTCCAGGCAGCGAGACTGTCGCTTCCTTTTTGCGTCCGAGAAGGGGGCCGATAACACATACCGAGGCCCGCATTTTCCGCACGACATCATAGGGAGCCTCGGTCGCGATGGTCTCGGCTTTCACCGTCACCGTGCCACTGGCGCGTTCCACTTCAGCGCCCAGTTTACTGAGGATCTGCAACATGAAATGAATGTCGCTCAGATCGGGAATGCGATGGATCACGCAAGGTTCAGGCGTGAGAAGGGTGGCGGCGAGAATTGGTAACGCCGAATTCTTAGAGCCACTAACGCGAACTTTCCCCTCGAGGGTGGAGCCGCCGTGTACGATGATTTTATCCATGGGTAGCGATGAGAAAACGTTCCGCGCCCTGGTAATCTTCGAGCGCTTGGATCGAGCGGTAATCATGCGCCAGGAGTTGTTCCTGAAGCAAGGCACTTTGCTCATCTCCAATTTCGAGCGCCAACATCCCGCCAGGGATCAGGTGCTGGCCTGCTTCGGCGATCAGGCGAGAAGGAAATTCCGTCCCGGATGGCCCTCCGTCGAGGGCCAGCACCGGGTCCCATTGGACTTCCCGTGCAAGGCTGGGGATGGTGTCGCGGGCGATGTAAGGGGGATTGCTCACAATCAGATCGAATGGCCCGGTAACAGCCTCGAATCCGTCGGACTCAACCAGATCGACTCGACTGGCCAATTCCAGCCGTTCAAGATTCTCGGCCGCCAGCGCCAGCGCCTCCGTGGATCGGTCGCAACCCATCACACGCGCTTCCGGGAATGCGAGCGCTAGCGAGCCGGCAATCACGCCCGATCCAATGCCGATATCCAGAATCGTGGCGGGCGGTTTGGTTTGGCATTCCAAGATCAGCAATTCCACGAGTCGCTCGGTTTCTGGCCGGGGAATGAGCGCACGAGCATCGCAGAGAAAGGGATGGCCCAGGAACTCCACGGACCCGAGCAAGTGCTGTAAGGGCTCGCCTTTGCCTCGGCGCCGGACCAGATCACGCATGGGAGCTAGTTGCGGTTCGAAAAGGGGACGGTCGAATTCCAGATAAAGCTCGAGCCGCCGTTTGCCCAGCACATGAGCCAGAAGATGTTCCGCATTGAGCCGTGCGCTTTCGAGCCCTTGTTTTTCGAACCAGCCCGTAGAGCTTTGGATGATTTCAAGAACGGTCGGCATGAAGTGGTTGTTGGCGAGTCACGCGGTAACGAGTCTGCCCGCTCACCCCGGGAAGCCTGTCGGGTTTTTCCAGGATGCGCGAGTGAATCGATGTTTGAGACAGAATTTTTCCGGGTTTGAGAAGTCAATTCGTCACGCCATGCCGAGAAAATCAGCGGTGTAATAAGAGCAACTCCCGGGTTTCACCGCTGTGCGCGGCACCCCGACCGGCACCTAACCTTGTCCATTTTCGTTGAGTCGCCGGTCGAGATTGTAAGCGGCGCTGATCAACGCGAGATGCGTGAAGGCTTGGGGAAAATTGCCTAGATGTTCGCCGCGCGGCCCGAGTTCCTCGGCGTAGAGGCCGAGATGATTGGCGTAACCGAGCATTTTTTCGAAGTAAAAACGGGCCTTCTCGAGATCGCCTGAGTTGGTCAGACATTCCACATACCAGAAGGTGCACATGCAGAAGGTCCCTTCTTCGCCGGTCAACCCATCCACGGTCTCGCCGTCGATCCGATATCGGTAAACGAGTGAATCCTCGACCAGATGCTCGCCGATCGCGTTCAACGTGGCAATCCATCGCGGATCGGTCGGGCCGATGAATTTAACTAATGGCATCAAAAGCGCCGAGGCGTCGAGCGAGTCACTTCCCAGGGATTGCACGAAAGCCTGCTTCTCTTCGCTCCAATGGTTGTTGAAAATTTCGGTGTAAATTGCGTCCCGTTTTTCGCGCCAACGTTCGATGGGAGCCGGGAAAGACCGTTTGCCAGCCAGCCGGATGCCGCGATCGATCGCCACCCAACACATCAGTCGCGAATAAAGAAACGGACGCGGGTCACTGCGGATCTCCCAAATGCCGGCATCCTGTCTCTCCCAATTCTCACAGACCCAATCGATCAGACGGGTGAGATGTTTCCAAAGGTCGTACGAAATTTCCTGCCCGTATTTGTTGTAAAGATAAACGGAATCCATCAGTTCACCGTAAATATCGAGCTGCAGCTGGCCATAAGCGCCATTGCCGATCCGGACCGGTTGCGAGTCGAGATACCCATTGAAATGCGGCAAACTTTCCTCGGTCAATTCGTGGTGGCCATCGATGCCATACATGATTTGCAGCGGCATGCCGGGACCTTGACAGGTCTCCCGCTCCGAAATCCGCGCTTCGATCCATTTCATGAAATCCTTCGCTTCCCCCGTGTACCCCAACCGAATCAACGCGTAGAGCGTGAAAGACGCATCGCGGATCCACGTATACCGGTAATCCCAGTTGCGTTCGCCTCCGACTTCTTCCGGCAAACCGAACGTCGGCGCGGCCACCATCGATCCATGTTTTTTCGACGTCAGCAATTTCAACACGAGCGCCGAACGATTCACCATTTCCCGCCAGCGCCCATTATACTTCGAACGACCGATCCAGCTGCGCCAAAACGTCATGGTGGATTTGAAGGATTCCGTCACATAATCCGGGGCTGCCGCGAGAGGGACCTGACCATTCACGGCATCCTCGAGAACGAACCCGGCGGTCTCCCCATGTTTAAGAACGAAATCGGCCACGGCTTTGCCATCCTCGATCTGCATCGGTTTGCGTGAGCGCAACCGCATGATCGGTTGATCGCCTCGGTCCGGAATGAACAGCGCTTCATGCCCCGCTTCCCGCAACTCCGTCCGGTGTCCAATCCGGCCGTAATCAAACCGGGGATCGCATGTCATTCGGAATTCCACTTCGCCCCGGACGGTTTTCGCCCGCCGGACCAGATCATGCACATCATTTTCCTGGCCCACCGTCATGAAGTCTGAGATCTCGGCCACCCCTTGTTTGGAGAGAAACCGGGTAATCAACATGTTGGTGTCCGGCAAGTAGAGCTGCTTGCGGGTGGCGTCCTCAAGGATCGGCGCAATTTGGAAGGAACCGCCTTTCTCCGCGTCGAGCAAGGAGGCGAAGATCGTGGGGGAATCGAATTCCGGGAAGCACATGAAATCAATGGCACCATCCATGCCGACCAATGCGACGGTCTGGAGGTCGCCAATCACGCCATGATTTTCAATCGGAGTATAAGGCATAGCCCTTAGGAGAACCCGACCCGCGCCAGATTGCAATTATCGGGTTGATTTTCTGCTGGCAGCCCCGGTGTGTTGCGATACTGATCGGGCATGCCAGCCAGCAAATCTCCAACTTCCAAAAGCAAGAAGTCCACCGGGAAAACCAAGTCCAGTGGCGCCATTTCCGCCTTCATCGAACATCATTACCGGCACTTCAACGCCGCCGCCCTCGTCGATGCGGCCAAAGGCTACAAAGCTCATCTGGAAGCTGGCAACCGAATGATGGTCTGCCTGGCCGGCGCCATGAGCACGGCCGAACTCGGCATTTCCCTCGCGGAAATGATTCGCCAGGACAAAGTCCACCTCATCTCCTGCACCGGCGCCAATCTCGAAGAAGATGTCTTCAATCTGGTCGCGCACGATTTTTACGAACGCATCCCACATTACCGCGATCTCACCCCACGTGATGAGCAGCGCTTACTCAAACGCCACCTCAATCGGGTGACCGACACCTGCATCCCGGAAATGGAAGCCATGCGCCGGATGGAAAATGAAATGCTCGACGAATGGACGAAAGCCGATGAATCCGGCGAACGCCTTTTCCCGCACGAATTTTTTTACCGAGTCCTGCTCTCTGGAAAACTGAAAGGTAGCTACCAAATTCCGCCCGAACATTCCTGGTTACTGGCGGCGAGCGAAAAAAATCTGCCGATCATCGTTCCGGGCTGGGAAGATTCGACACTCGGCAACATGTATGCGGCAGCCTGCATCCGCGGTGATGTGAAGCAGCCAACGACGGTTCGTGGCGGGATCGAATATATGACCTGGCTGGCGGAGCATTACACCGAGACGACAAAAAAACAGTCGCTCGGCATGTTCCAGATCGGAGGCGGTATCGCGGGCGACTTCCCGATTTGTGTGGTGCCGATGTTGCACCAGGATCTGCAAAGAAAAGCGCGGTTATGGGGCTATTTCTGTCAGATCAGTGATTCGACCACCAGCTACGGCAGCTACAGCGGCGCCGTGCCGAACGAAAAGATCACCTGGGGAAAACTGGGGATTGATACCCCAAAATATCTCATCGAATCGGATGCCACCATCGTGGCGCCGCTCATTTTCAGTTATGTCCTGGGGCATTGACCCCGCAGAAAGCAGCACCGCGCGAAGCGTCCAAAGTAGAGGCATCGTCGATTTTAAGTTGACCCCACTGTTTCATAAAAGCGGGAAGTGATTGCGCCGCAGATTTTTGTGCAGAGCAAGGAGTTCAGGCGGGGGCGTATCCGTTGAGATACGCAACCGCCTGAACGACACAGCTCTGCGCAAAAAGATCAAGCTAGCACGACTGGTTTTATGAAACAGTGGTTTAAGCTGGCTCGGTCAAACGCGCGACCATGCGCCGGATGCAACCCGCCAATGCTTTGTCGTTCACTTGTTTGATTGCTTGGGCGAGCGGGATAATCTGCCGTTTGCGATAGTTCGACTCGGGCCAGGCCCTTAGAATGGTCGACACACGCAGTGGCAGGACATAGAGAGTCCGGCGTTTCGGTTGAGTGCATCGCCCGCGCACGCCCGGGACGATCTCGCCGATGACACCGGCTTCCTCAAACGCTTCCATCAAGGCGACGTCCGCCCGATTCATATGGGATTCCGGCTGTCCTTTGGGCAAAATCCAACGCGTCTGTGACGAATTGGTGACTAAGACCACGTGCAACCGGTCGCGCCGGTAAAGAAAAGGTAGGGCTCCAATTTGAAACTGAAGGCCCATGGTGTCCGGCAACCCATGCACGGCCAGCGACGCATTGCGATATTCGATCCGATCGGTGACCTCCTCCCCGAGCCAATCGATTTTCGGGAATTTCTCAGCGGCACTTTCGGAATCAAAATGGATCTGCGCCATGGTCAACGGCGCATGATCCCCCAGGTAATGATCGATCTGGACGGGATGGCGTTCGACCGAGACCGTCATTCGCTGCATCTCGATCCGGTGCCCGGCGGTCATTGGCCACAACCGGTCGAACTGAGCTCTGTTCAAGGGGATCTCGACAAGATCCGGGGTGGGCGCTCCCGTCTGCTTGACGCCGAGAAAATAGTCCCGGCCAAGCACCCGTAAGCGCACTTCTCGGGTTTCATCCTGGAGAATGTATCCGAGTCTGATCTGGATCCGTCTACGCTTCGGCAAATGGTCGGGCTCCTTCTTGACCAGATAACGGCGAGTCACGGGCGCATCATCAGCCAGCGGTATGAGAGGCGCGTTCATAGCGGATAACTACTTCAAACGCGCCAACACTTCGTTAGAAAGATCGTGGTAACATTTGGCTGCTCGCTCTTTTGGAGCATGCACTTCCAGCGGTTGACGAAATAAGCCCATCTTTTCAATTTCGACCGTGAAGGGAATGATCGTCTGGAGGAAAGCTGGGAATTTTCCGGGTAACTCCGCCAGCAACTGGCGATGCAGCGTCTTGGTCGTCTGGACCATGGAAAAAAAGGGCACGATCTTGGTGGTCGGCATTTTTTTCGATTCGAAGAATTCGAAAAGTTGCTGCAGGGTGCGTTCCGAAAGGGTGGTTGGGATCACTGGCACCAGGATGCGATCCGCGGCATTGAAGACATTTTCAGAAAGCAGCGTGATATTAGGCGGGCAATCGAGGATCACTGTATCGTAATCGGGCCGCAAGGTGCGCAGCATACGGTTTAGTTGTTTCCGCGACTTCTTCAAACGATCGAGCATGATGTCGAAATTACGGTAAGCAAGGTTGGAGGGAAGGACATCGAGACCAGGATAATCCGATTCCCGTATATTGCGCCGCAACAGATCCCCCATCAGTTCACCTTTTTTCAATTCGAAATGGTCGGCTGGACTGACCCGGTAATAGAAGGCGGACGCTCCTTGCGGATCGAGATCGATCAGGAGGGTCCGATGGCCGCGTTCCCGGAAGGTATAAGCCAGATTGACCGCCAGCGCCGTTTTGCCGACACCGCCCTTAATGCTGTAACAGGCAATAATATTCATGAATCAGTTTGTTAATGTGTCATAAAAACGGGTCGTCCCGTTGCGGTTGCGCCATCTGGTGAAGGAGCCCAATGAGGCTGTCGACCGCCGGAGCCAAATTGCGGGGCAATTCCGTCTTCGACTTTTCGTAATCGATCAGGGCCTGTTGTTGAACTTCGGCATCATTGTAGCGGCCCAGCCAGTTTTGCAACTGTTTCAATTCTCCACTCAAGGTCAGCAAGAGCTCCCGGCTGAATAATTCTCGGGAAAATTCCAGGAGGCAGCCCAATTTTTTGCAGTGAATCCGAACGAGATGCAGCTTGGAGCCAGCGGTGTCCGCATCCTCGGATGCCGCCAGCCTTTCCGGATGATTGAGCCAAGCCACCAGTCGATCGATGGTGGAAGCGTATTTGGCGGATTGGAAAGGAAAATTGGCGGTTTCCTCAGGCGCAAGCGAGCGCTGGATCATAAGACAGGCATTCGGCTGGGGATGATTGGAATCGAACCCTCCGTCAGTTAGCCACGGTAATCCCGAACAACAAAATCGAAAACGAGCCGCCGCCGGAACAGGCCATCTGTATCTGCTCAATTTGCTCATGAGGATGTGGGTTTTCCCAGCGATGCAGGGAAAGATACCCCGGCAGATTCGTCGAGCCCTCCGTATCGATCAGGAGCACGGGAAAGGTGGACTCGGTTTCCAAGACGGATCCATGACGCGCCCACCAATCGCGGATGTTCGGAATCGGGGAGGTGTTCACCGTTCGATACGCATCGGCAGCGTTAATGGGGAGATGCTCCCTCCGTCCAGATGCATACACAATGGTATAATACCCTAACGTTCGCTCCGTCATACAACCAATCAGGGAGTGGAGAAAATAGAGGGCGCTGGCACGTCGCGCACAGGGGAACCGAGTCGACCTCCGCATTCGGGAATGCCCTTTTACCGGAGTCAAGACCATAGGAAGTCCTCGTGGAATATTGAAAGGAATGTGATGGTATGAAGAAGCTCCATCACGGGGAAACGCCATTTCATAAGGAAAGACTCGCTCACGGATGGCCTGTTTCGGGCAACGCATTCTTTCCGGTAATGGCAGCGCAAAATAGGTTTCACCGGCGGACGCTGGAAACTTGCGACACCTATCGAGGCCATCATGAGCTTGTCGAACGATTTTTAGACTCTTTCCTTGGATCCAGCCCGGCACGATCATGAAGTTGGGGCTCACCAATAAGTTTCCCGAGCCGTCGGATGGGAGTCCGAGGCAAGCATCGACACACGCGCTCCCTTGTTCTTCATCTCGTTGGTCAATGCCGGCGAACCCTAGGTTCGGGTTCAAATTAGCATGCCAATCAATCCATCCAGGTGCATCCGGGCGGGAGAGAAGTGCCTCGATTTCTGTGAGGATAGCCCGAGACAAGCCTGCAATGATGCATGTCTCAGGGCCTGCTGCCGAATATTCAGCTGGAAAACCGTTGTTTCTGTTCTCGAGAACTTGAATGTCTACCGAGGCTTGACTGGCCCGGCAACCCTCGACGAGTCCGGCCACAAAGCGTCCTTCCAGATTCATTTCACGGAACAGTGAAGCAACCAGCAGACGTTGATAACCGGCTTGCCAAGCGCGAAGGAAGGCTTGTCTTCCAGCCAAATAGAGGTCGGCTTGGCAAATGGGCAGATCCATGTGCCAATTCAGTTCAGTCGCGCCCAGCAGGATCGTGGGGAAGCGTTTGGTGATCGTTTCGATGACAAAACGTGATCGAGTTATCGATTGCCCCATACCAGGCATGATCATCAACCGGTGAATCCCGCGGGTCTCGAGCACTTTCATCAGCGAATCCGGGTTATTCTCCGGCAAAACGAAGTAATCGAGTGCGCATCCAACCTCCGCACTTCGAGATTGTAAGCCCGAGAAAAAGGCTTGTCGCCGACTATAATCGGGCAATGTCTTGACCTCACCATGGTGGTCATCCAACGATGCCAGGACAGAGAGCACACCCAATGTCTCCTTGTATTGAAGTCGGCCCCGAGAACCCGCCGCACTCATCGCCGCGCTCATCGCCGCGGAAGGCTCGTAGCCATACTTTTTGGCGGCTCGAAGCACACGTTTTTTTGTGTCGGGAGCCACGTAAGCCTGATTTTGCAGGGCGCGGCTCACGGTAGCTTTCGAGAGCATTAGCCTCTTAGCGAGCTGGTTAATGGTAATCATTGGGGGGATGAAACTGTTTCAGGTCGATAGCGTTGAAACCCACTCTTCTCCACCATACGATTTTTTCAACCTACGAAACCCCCATTTCTGGTGATCCTCTTTTTGCATCTTTCTATTCCAGCTATTTCCGCCTCCTTGGTTGGCACCAAGTCCGGTGGTCCGCGCGGAGTCGACTTCCCGTCGCGGCGGGTGGTGAGATGGTTAAGAGATCGCCGCCTCCCTTCAACCACACCCTGATTTACCCGCTTTGATGCGGTGCAGTCATCCTCCCAGACGATCATGATCCACGCCCCCTCTTATAATTTGGCCCCTGTGGGCTTCTCGCAGCGCTGTTTTCTAAACGCAATTTTAGTCATGAGCCTCCTTAGTTGTTGGGTCGGGACTGCGACGAGCTTGAGGGCGCAGCAAGTGACCTCGGGTTTTTCCAATGCCGAGATTACCGGATATTCACCGGGCGATCTTTTAAGCGGTTCGGGAGATTCCCAGAATGATCCCAACGGCAATGGTTCCTGGGGCGCGGGCCGCACCACGAACATCCTGTATCACAGCGGGTGGCTCCTGACCGGCTCTGAGGGACCCGGTTCACCGAGTGGTGCCGATAAGGAATTTCGCGTTTATAACATCGAAAATCCCACGGATCCGGTAAGAATGTTCCCAGTTACTGTTCCCTCAGGGCTGAACTATTCGGCAGCAACATTTGGTTTTCCTTCTGCGGACTACCCAAACAACAACTGGGGCTCCGGCAACTGGGGGTTCAATACGCACGGCCATTTTGTGACCGAACACAGCGTAATGGGCCAAGATAAGTGGGTGGAGAATTTTGGCTGGCCTTTTCACAATCGCAACAAGATTGGGGCTCCCCGAAACGAGGGGGTCTCCTACGCCTCTGGAGGCATCCCGGGCGGACGAGTCGGGCGCACTGGTGGTTACTGGAACGCTGGCCAGGATTGGGCCTATGGCAGTGATGCCAGTCACCAATTCGTATCTCGCTTACTGCTCGACGATCCAGCCGATATCAATTTTCGCAATCAAAACACCACGGAATACGCCATCGCCGAGATGGCTGGTGGAGCTGATGGGGTACGCGGATTCCCCACCATCGTCGGGAATATGGTCTTTTTGAAAAGTGATCAACGCAACGAAGGCGTCGCTATTTACCAAGTTCCCGACGCATCCTACGATCTGCTTGATGATCAAGCGCAGCTCGATGCCATTGAGGCGGCGCAACAGGCAGAAAGCGATATTAACACTTTTGGCCTTTCCGTGGATCTACCTGACCTCGTATTGCAGGGTGTTCTCAACGCCCAGGTCGGCGGATATTGGCCCGAACTCTACGCAAACCAAGGCGCCCTTTACGCCGTTTATACAAAAACCAACAATGTGCAGGTTATCCAGCTGGACGACGGCAGTGGCGATTTCACCGATCCGCAATTGGTCGCGGATTTCTCGGATTTCGCTCAATACAGCGCTGAATTGGGTCGAACCGCCGGGCCGACCAACGCCAGTTATCCAAAATTTCAGGATAACTTACTCATGTTCAATGACTTCGTATTTAACATGGACCGCCTCATCGCCAATGATCCCGACCCCGTGGACGTGGTTCTGAAATCCGATGACAAACAGCGGACCTCTCAATGGAGCCTGCCCCTTGGTAATCTGATTGTCACCGGGGGTTACGGGGACACCGGCGGTATGTCCATCTGGTTGCGACAGAATGCGCCGGATACCACGCAACCTGTTGTTTCCTATCATATCCCGAAACGCAACCAGTCCAACTATCCGGAATGGGCGCCGTTAAGTTTTATCATCCATGAGACTCTCGATAACACCCGCCTTGATCCCACCTCGCACTTTACCGTGCGCCCGGTGACAGGTGCCAACACGTTTGGCCCCCCCGTGGAAGGCTTGCTGGCATTCGGCTCCAACAACTTGCTCACTTTCACGCCGCACCAGAAACTAGCGTCGAACCAAATTTATCAGGTCGATTTTTATTCTGATCCCGCCAATAATTTGGGATTCCGCGATGCGGCAGGCAATTACATTGAGGCTTACAGCTTCAAGTTTTCCACCGGCGCACTGCCGGGTGCCAATGAAAAACCGTCGATCACCAGCTTTACAGTCAATGAAGATCGCGTTGCACCCAACACCAGTATTAACTTCACGTTCACTGCGACTGATCCAGAAAATGACGCACTGGAATATCGCGTGAACACCGGCGACGGCAGTGGCTTTGAAGACAACTGGACATCCTTCTCCGGCAGCGGAACCTTCAATCATACCTACACTACCACGGGGCGCTTTACCGCCAAGGTGCAGGTGCGCGATACTGAAAACAACCGGGTGGTCAGCAGCCAGCGGCTAATTGTGATCAGCTCGCCCTCAGGCACCGCTGCCACACATAGCAGCACAATTATTCAAGCCTCTGACGGCCGCATCTGGGTGGTCAATCCAGATAGCAACACCGTCTCAGTCATTGATCCCGGCGCAAGCAATGCTGTCACGGAATATCCCGTGGGTGATAACCCGCGTAACCTGGCGGAAGATAATCAAGGCCGGATCTGGGTTACCTGCCGGGATAGTGACGAAGTCTACGTGCTCAACGGGTCCACAGGGGCTGCCCAAACAGTCCTGGCCTTGGACTACGGCGCCTCGCCACATGGGGTCGCTGCCAGTCCGGCTGGGGATTTTATGTATGTCACCCATTATGGCACCGGCGATCTTATCCGCTATCAGACCAGCGATTTCTCCTACATCGGCGAAAACTTGGGACCCACACCTTACGCAATCGCCATCAATGGATCGCACGGCAAAGTTTATGTGACCCGTTTCATCTCCCCGGCGCAGCATGGTGAGGTGTATCGACTGGATGTGAGCAATTCCAGCTTGAATCAGCGTGGCAGCATCAAGGTGAGTTATGATGAAGGTCCAGATGGCGGTGATCTTGCTGCTGGTGTTCCCAACTATCTTGCAGGTATCACCATCTCGCCCGACGGCCAATACGCGTTGGTGCCCAGCAAGCTGGATAACAACTTTCGCGGCCTGGCTTTTGGTGAACCGGATTTGACGTTTGAAAACACGGTCCGGGCAGTGGTAAGCGTGCTTGATCTGGGCAACAACAAAGACCGCGTGGATGCAAGGCGCGACTTTGACAACAGTGACTCCCCAACAGCCGTTGCGTTTTCTCCAGATGGCGACGTGATGATGACAACGCTCCAGGGAAACAACCAGATCGGCGGGGTTGATGCGCTGGCTATCGGAGCAAATGTCACGCTTTCACCCGTCGCCTTGCGCGCTACAACCGGCCTTGCGCCACAGGGTATGGTTGTGGATGCCGCCAATAAAAAGGTTTACTCGCAGGATTTTATGGGCCGCAGCGTCACAGTCTTCGACGCGACAGACATGTTTACCGGCATAGATTTCCGGCTCACTTTTGAGGAAACAGTGGATACTGTGAACAATGAACTGCTTTCCTCTCAAGTCCTTCTGGGTAAGCAAATCTTTTATGACGCGAGTGATACCCGCATGGCGGCTGACAGCTATATCAGCTGCGCCACCTGCCACGTTGATGGTGGGTCGGATAACCGCGTGTGGGACTTCACCGGCCGCGGGGAAGGCCTGCGCCGCACCCCGTCTCTCCGCGGTCGCGGCGGCATGGATCATGGCAACGTCCATTGGAGCGGCAACTTTGACGAGATCCAGGATTTCGAACATGACATGCGCGGGCCGTTTGGTGGCACCGGTTTCCTCAGTGAAGCAGACTTCGCCGCTACCAGTGACACGCTAGGCGCACCAAAAGCCGGGTTAAGTCCTGAGCTTGATGCGCTTGCTGCATATGTTACTTCATTAGGTGTCGCCAGCCTGCCGCGCAGTCCACATCGCAATACTGATGGCACCTTCAGCGTGGATCAAGCGGCTGCCGAGTCCATCCTCACTGCCAACAACTGCATGAGCTGCCACTCCGGTACCAACTTCACCGCCAGCGCGGTGGGTGCTGGTAACCTGGAGAATGTCGGCACAGTCGCTGGCAAAATCAGCGGTGGGCGTCTTGGCGGCGGAGCCGGTTCTCTCACGGGCATCGATACGCCAACCCTCCTGGGGCTCTATGAAAATGACCTGTTCCTTCACCACGGCCTCGCTGAGTCAGTGGAAGAAGTCTTCACCTTCACCGGAGGCAAATATTACGAGGCAGAAGAAGGCATTAAAATATATTCAGTTCGCGAAAATCGCGTGGAGAACCGTGGTGGGTTGTTTGATAACATGGACGATTACTATCGCAACGTCTTCGGCAGTGAGGTGATGCGTATACTACCGGATCCGGAAGATTTGGATAACGACAGCAACCTGGATGTTGATGAAGACACCATTGTCGAGAATAACAAATTGGATCCCGGTGAAGACGTTGATGGCGATGGCCGCCTGGATGTTGATGAGGATGTCAACGAGAACGGCATGCTGGACATTCATGACACCGGGATTGAGTTCATCAACGTTGATGGCGGATCTGGAGGCAGCTCTTTCATCCGCTTGCGTTCGGCCGTTGGCAACGACACGACAACTGTGTTTGTGGAAGTAAACGGAGGAACCCCGGTCGCCCTGAACCTGCCGGAGAAAACCGGACGAGGCTGGACGGAGTGGGATATTCCAGGTGTCTGGGTCAACATGAGCAGCGGCACCAGCAACACTGTGCGCGTTTACTCCAATAACCAGGAACAGTGGTATCTGGACGGCATCATTGTGGGAACCTCTGATGATATCACATCAGCTCAAGCGCATACCAGCATTACTGGCAGCGACGTTGCCATCCTCAGCAGCTACCTCAAACAACTTGATGGGCGCGATGCCGATGGCAATCTGCCGCCCATCTCAAACACCGGGCAGTTGACCTATGGCAATGGCGGTCAGCCCGGAACCGGGCAACCCTGGGCGATTTCCGACAGCGGAGTGACCCGTATTGAGGCCGAGTTCTATGATCAGGGTGGCGAAGGCGTCGCTCATCACGACGACGGTAGCCGGAATGGCGACACCAGCTTCCGGCCCGCCGACAATGTGGACGTGCAGGGAGCCAACGATACCGGTGGCGGTTACAACATCGGCTGGATCGGCAACGATGAATGGGTGGAATATTCCATCGATGTGCAGACCGCCGGCACCTACGACCTGACGCTGCGCGCGGCCTCCAGCAATGACAATCCGGGAGATGCGAAATTCGTCATCGACGGCACGCCGCTGGCAAATGATGGCACCGTGCTGGGCACCATTGATGTCATCGGAACCGGTGGCTGGCAGAGTTACCAGACGTTCTCATTGTCCGGCATCACGCTGGCGGCGGGCCCCCAGATCCTGCGAATCGAGATGGTGGGTGGCTCCTTCAACATCAACTGGATGGAGCTGGACATGAGCGGAGGCGGCGCCACTGTGCTGGCCGCCAACGACACCGGCAACAACGTGAACGAAGGTTCTAACGCGACCATTGATGTGCTCGACAACGACACGGGCAACGGTCTGAGCGTGGAGGGCGTGACCCAGGGCAGCCTGGGCTCGGTGACCATCACCAGCGGGGGTGCCGACGTGACTTACACGCCAAACCTCGGCGTGTGGAGCGGCACCGACAGTTTCACCTACACCGCGACCGACGGCTTGACCAACGACACTGCCACGGTCGACATCACCATTAACACCACCGAAGGCACGGGCGTTATCCCCACGACGGGCTCCAGCAGCCTGCCGGTTGCTCTCGAGAGCGGCGGTGTGACGGGCGATAGCCGGGTGCTGGACAGCAATGGTCACTGGCAGATCACCAGTGATGCGATCGGCTTCGATACCAGCGGCGGCAACGACAGCCTCTACATGTTGGCTGACGACACCGTCAGCGGCAACTTCGACGCCTACGTACAACTGGTCAGCCTGAGCGGGCCGAGCGGCAGTCGCATGGGTCTTATGCTGCGCGACGGCACGGGTGCCGGAGCGGAATTCATCGCCATCGGCTCAGATGCCGGGGATGGCTACACATTCCAGCAACGCACCGGCACAAGCGGCGCGGACGCTGAAACCAACGCCAGCCAAGGCAGCAGCCACAGCTTTGCCAGTGGCAAGTGGGTCTCGTTGAAACGCGAAGGCGACACCGTCACGGTGGCCGTCGACGACGACAACAATACCTACACCCAGGAAACCATCGTGGATATCAGCGGCTGGAGCGACACTCTCCACGTAGGCTTGTTTGTCCACAGCGGTGCGGCGGGCACCAACGCGGTGGCGGAGTTTGACGGCTACACCATCGTGCCCATCACTGGCGGCGGCAGCCTCACCAATACACTTGACCGCGAATACTGGACGGGGATCGGCGGCACCGGCATCAGTAGCCTGACAGGCAATGCCAGCTATCCTAATTCCCCCACAGGCAGCGATACGCTTGATCGGTTGGAGTCCGTGGACTGGAACAACAGCAGCGTTACTAAAAACTGGGCTGAATCCTATGGACAGCGCATTCGCGGCTACATCGTGCCGGAAATCAGCGGGAGTTACAGCTTTTGGATTGCAGGTGACGACAGCTGCGAACTGTGGCTGAGCACGGACTCTGATCCGGCTAACGCAAGCAAGATCGCCTATATCAACGGTTGGAGCCCGCAATACAGCTTCACCCAGTTGGGTGGCGGCAGCAGTGGGCAGCAACAGTCCGCGCCGGTAACT
>JGI12210J13797_10431599_pt1 | contig 31288 bp, 25 predicted proteins | sample ElkSlonscriptome_3_FD_13797 | JGI IMG/M metagenome (IMG submission 13797) | reverse complement strand
TACATGGCCAAGGAAGAACTTCTCGAAATGCGCGGGCGCGTCGTCGAGTTGCTGCCCAATGCAATGTTTCGGGTGGAACTGGAAAACGGCCACGAAGTGCTCGGCCATACGGCGGGCAAAATGCGCAAGAATCGCATTCGCGTGCTGGTCGGTGACGAGGTTTTGTGTGAACTGACGCCCTACGACCTGACGAAGGCGCGGATCACCTATCGGTTCATGCCGGGCCGCGGCGGACCCGGCCCGCAGTAGCGGCGCGCCCGTCCGATGGGCGCCTTGCACCTGACCCTCGCCTCGGCTTCGCCCCGACGGCGCGAATTGCTGGAACGGCTCGGCGTCGAACCCGATGCCGTCACCCCCGCAAATATCGACGAAACGCCGCACAGGGACGAATTGCCGCGTGAATACGCGCTGCGAATGGGGCGTGAAAAAGCGGCTGCCATCGACGCGCCCGGTTACGTCCTTGCCGGGGATACCGTGGTATCCGCCGGGCGTCGCATCCTGCCAAAAACCGATGACGAGGTCGAAGCGCGCGCCTGTTTGAAACTGCTTTCCGGCAGGCGTCACGATGTCCTGTCGAGCGTGGTCCTGCGCGCGCCCGACGGGACTGTGAAAGAGCGCGTCAACGCCAATGTCGTACGGTTCAAAAGGCTGTCGGCCGAGGAAATCGATCATTACATCCAGTCCGGCGAATGGCGCGGAAAGGCCGGCGGATACGCCATTCAGGGCCGAGCCGAGGCGTTGATAGAGTGGCTGCGCGGGAGCCATTCGGGCGTGATGGGCCTGCCGCTGTTCGAAACGCGGGCTTTGTTGAAATCGGCAGGTTTCGCGCTTGGCTGAGTGGTTGGTCGAAGATGGTATCGGCGAATGTCGCGCGCTGCTGATCGAAGGCGGCGAGGTGCTGGCGGCGAAGCTCTACTGGCCGGGCGAACGGCGCGCGGGCGATGTTCTTCGGGCCAAACTGATCCGCAAATCCGGCACGGGCTCGGGTCGAAACCGACGCGGAGTGGTGCAGTTTTCCGACGGCGGCGAAGCGCTGGTCGATTATTTGCCTGCGGCCATTACCGAAGGGATGAGCGGCACAGTCCGCATCGTGCGCGCCGCGATTGCCGAAAAGGGTCGCCTCAAACACGCGCAGGCCCGGTGGATCGACGACGCCACCTCCGACATCGAGACAGCGACCGACCCGGTTTTCGGCCATGCGCGGCGCGTTCGCGCGTTCGAACCGGGCATGTGGGAAGACATCTGGCACGCGGCATCGAGCGGGGTGCTGGATTTCACCGGAGGGAGCATCGTTTGCAGCACCACTCCGGCAATGACCGTCATCGACGTGGATGGCGATGCAGCGCCGCGCGATCTGGCCCTATCGGCGGTTCCGGCGATTGCGCGCGCGCTGCGGTTGTTCGACCTTGGCGGGTCGATCGGGATCGATTTTCCCACTCCGCAGGCGAAGCAGGATCGGCGCGCGGTCGACGATGCGATCGAATCGGAGCTGGCCGATTGGCCGCACGAACGGACCGCTATGAACGGGTTCGGCTTCGTCCAGATCGTGTCACGCATGGACGGGCCATCGCTGTTGCACCGATTTGCCTCATCACGCACCGCGATGTGCGCGCGTATGGCGTTGCGAATAGCCGAACGGGTGGAGGGGCCAGGAATTACCGGCGTGCGCGTGCATCCGGCGATCAGGGCGAAACTGAAACCGCAGTGGATCGACGAACTGCGCCGCCGGACCGGGCGAGAGGTGCACGTCGATACCGACCCCGGCCTTGCGCTGGAAACCCCGCACGCCCAGATCGTGGCTTGCGCCCCTTGATTCGCCAGCCGACCGAAAACGCCAATCCAGACGACCAAACCATGACGAATACTGCAAAACCGTGCCCGATCTGCCGCAAACCGCGCAGCGAACAGCACCGCCCGTTCTGTTCGGCGCGCTGCCGCGACCGCGATCTCGCCCGGTGGTTCGGCGATGGCTATGCCGTCCCGGCAGAGCCGGCCAGCCCCGAGGACATGGCCAGATCGCAAGGGGCGAAATCGCAGTGGGACCGGGCCGACAGCGACGAGCCGGAGTAAGCGCATTTGCAACCGCATTCACAAATGCGCGCCCTTACCGCCAATTCACCCCTTGCCATTCGCGGTTCACAGCGTCATAGCGCCGCTCTCATTTGCTTGCCGGGGCGTCGCAGTCACGCCCGTCCCGCCGCAACAGCGAATGCCCGGGTAGCTCAGGGGTAGAGCAGCGGATTGAAAATCCGCGTGTCGGTGGTTCGATTCCGCCCCCGGGCACCATTCGTTGTCCAGATTTCCGGCCAGTGCGCGCCATGCCGAAAGGCCCATCCATGTCCCGCCGCACGAAAATCTACGAAGGCAAGGCGAAGATCCTCTACGAAGGGCCGGAGCCGGGCACGATCATCCAGTATTTCAAGGATGATGCGACCGCCTTCAACGCGGAGAAAAAGGGCACGATCAACGGCAAGGGCGTGATCAACAATCGCATCAGCGAATACGTTTTCACCCGCCTCGCCAATATCGGTATCCCGACGCACTTCATCCGCCGCCTCAACATGCGTGAACAGCTTGTCAGGCAGGTCGAGATCATTCCGATCGAAGTCGTCGTGCGCAATGTCGCTGCCGGTTCGATCAGCAAACGGCTCGGCATCGAGGAGGGGGAGCCTTTGCCTCACACCCTGCTCGAATATTACTACAAGGACGATTCGCTTGGCGATCCGTTGATTGCCGAGGAACACATCGCCTGCTTCAACTGGGCCAGCCACGAGGAAATGCAGGATATTTCCGCGATGGCGATCCGGATCAACGACTTTCTGTGCGGAATGTTTGCCGCGGTCGATATTCGCCTGGTCGATTTCAAGCTGGAATTCGGACGCCTGTTCGACGGCGATTTTTCCCGCGTGATCCTCGCCGATGAAATCAGCCCTGATGGATGCCGGCTATGGGACATGCAATCGGGTGAAAAGCTCGACAAGGACCGGTTCCGCCGCGATCTGGGCGACGAAGAAGAAGCGTATCGCGAAGTCGCCCGCCGCCTCGGCGTGCTGCAATCCGACGATTCCGGACCGGGCGAAGTGCTCGACCTGTCGAGCCACCGTTCGCGCCTGCGCGGCACACCACCGACGAAGAAATAATTCCCGCAATCGCAGCGCTGGACGCGTCAGGCTGCGCGGCTAGACTGGGTGGATCGGATCGGAATTGCGGGGGCGCACGAAAATGACTGGTACACTGGGTCTGCGATCGGGGATTGGTGTGGCTGCACTGATATTGCCCGCCATTCTGGCCGCTCAGGAAACTCCTGTTTCCGATGCGGTTTCGCCCGATAACCGCATCGCGATCACGCCGACACCAGACTGGGTCGACCCTTCGCGCCCACAGCCTGTTCCAGACGACGTTCAGGGTGCGGTATTCATAAGGAAGCAGGACACGATCATCCGCCTGACCGACGATGGAGCGCGGTCGTATCAGGGGCAGATGATCCGCATGCTGCAATCGCAGGCTCTGCAGGTGGGAAACATTGCGATCGCCTGGAATCCGGCCTCTGGCAATGCCGAGGTACACGCGCTGAAAATCCATCGCACAGGTCGGGTGATCGATGTTCTGGACACCGCGAGTTTCGAAATCCTGCGGCGCGAGGATCAGCTTGAAACGGCGATGCTCGACGGGCTGCTGACGGCCACCTTGCAAGTCCCCGATCTTAGGGTCGGGGACGATCTGGAGATCGAATTCAGCATCCCCCTGCACGATCCGACACTGGGGGCGACCAGCCACGGCCTTCTTTTTCTTGGCGACGCACCGCCGCCGGGCAAGTTCAGGCTGGAATTGAGTTGGGCCGACGGACAGGAACCGCGCACGCGCCTGACACCGCAATTCGACGCTGTCGCACAGCGCGGGCCCGATGCCGTTTCGCTGCGATTCGACAATCCTTCGACCGCATTGCCGCCGCGCGATGCACCGCCGCGCTACGCGTGGCAGCGGGTGCTGGAATTTTCGGATTTCGAAGATTGGGCCAGTGTCTCGCGCCGCTTTGCGCAATTGTTCGACACGGCGCGCGCGCTCGATCCGGACAGCCCCTTGCGCGAAGAGGCAGATATCATTGCCGCGGCGCATGATGGCGATCTCTCCCGCGCGCAAGCCGCGCTGAAATTGGTGCAGCAGCAGGTGCGCTATGTCTATGTCGGGTTGAACGGTGGCAATTTCACGCCAGCATCGGCGGATGAAACGTGGCAGAGGCGCTATGGCGATTGCAAGGGCAAGACCGCCATGCTGCTAGCCATGCTCGACCTTTTGGGCATCGAGGCCGAGGCGGTGCTGGTCAACAACACGCTAGCCAATGACGGTTTCGATCAGAGGTTGCCCAGTCCGGGCCTGTTCGATCATGTCCTCGTGCGGGCTGAGATCGAAGGGAAGACATACTGGCTCGACGGCACCCTGCCCCCGGTGATCGAAGCGCGCACCGATCCGTTTTTCGATTATCGCCACGTATTGCCGCTGGACCCGCAGGGCGCCGATCTGCAGGCCATTGTCGACCGTCCGCACACCCTGCCGCAGCAGATGGGATTGATCGAATATGACGCGCGTGCAGGTTTCGAACAGCCGGCGCAGATCGTGCAGACCACCGTTTCACGCGGAGCCGCTGCGCTGCAGGAATATCTCCAGTTCTCTTCAGTCAGCGCCAACCAGTTGAAATCCGCGCTGGCCTCGCAGCTCGAAGGATCGCGGATGTGGGATCGCATCGAGGACGTCCGGTATCGATTCGATACCGCAACGCAGGCCAGCATCCTGACCATAATGGGGACGGGCACGATCGACTGGGATGCCGACGATGACGGATCCTATTCGCTCAGCCTGCCCGGGGGCGGTTTCAGCCCGCCATCCCGGCGTCAACGGGCCGCAGAATACGGGGATGTGCCATTCTGGCAGGAGAAAACCTATTCCTGTCACGCCACAACGGTTCGTCTTCCGGAAGGCACCGACCTCGCCAATTGGGACTTCAATTCGACGATCGACACGAAAATTTTCGGGCGGTTGTATTATCGCATGATGGAGGAACGAGACGACAGGACCGTGCGCATGGTGCGCGGATCGCGGGTCGAGACGCCTGAAATCTCTGCTGCTCGTGCCCGGCGCGACAATGGCCGGCTCGACGATTTCGACAATTCGAAAGCACGACTGACCTATGATCCATCGCGGACCATGGATTCGTGGAATAATCCGCAACCTGTGCCTGCAACCTACGAAATCGACTGGACCGGACCCGATGCGCCATGCCTGCCGTCGGACGTCCTCAGCGACGATTGAACAGGTTTGTTCAGCCGCAGTTTGGTAACAGAATTGTATTGGGCGAAATCGCATCGATAGCGTTACTATCGAAGCCAGCCGTGGCGATGGAAAGACCGGTCGAAAAAGCCGCGAACGTGACACTAATCGAGTCAGGGTAGAACAGGATTTGATGAATTTCCGGGCGTTCCATCGTTCCCTCGTCGCTTTGCTGTCACCCGCGATAGCCGGTGCCGCGGCCCTCGTTTCGGTTCACGCGGCGAGTGCAAGCCAATCCCCAATCGCACAACCGGCATCGCCGCCTGCCCACCAATCCGCAGCCGAAACCGACATACCAGCCGCGTGGCCGTTCGACGAAAGTGACGTACCGGTCGATCCTGCCTACGTGTTCGGACAGCTGGACAATGGCTTGCGATACATCCTGCGCGAAAACGCCACGCCAGAGGGCACCGCCCTTGTGCGGATGCGGATCGATTCGGGATCGCTCGACGAAACCGAGCGGGAACGCGGGCTGTCGCATTACCTTGAACACATGGCCTTCAACGGTTCACGCGGCGTGCCGGAGGGCGAGATGGTGAAACTGCTCGAACGCGAAGGGCTCGCTTTCGGGGCGGATACCAACGCATCCACCGGGTATCAGGCGATTACCTACAAACTGAACCTGCCGCGCAACGACGACGACCTGCTCGACACCGCACTGATGCTCATGCGCGAAACCGCGAGTGAACTGACCATAGCGCCCGGTGCGGTGGAGCGTGAGCGCGGCGTGATATTGGCCGAGCGCCGCGATCGCCGCAATTACAGGCAGCGCGCGCGCGAAGACGCCCTGCAATTCGTGGCGCCGGATGCGCGGTTCGTCCAGCGCATGCCCATCGGGACGCTCGAAACGCTTGAGAACGCAGACGCGCAGAGCCTGCGCGGCCTGTATGAACGAACCTATACCCCGGCGAATACCGTGATCGTCATCGTAGGCGATTTTCCGGTGGCGGTAATGGAGGCCGCAATCCGCGACCGGTTTTCCGACTGGTTGGCTGCACCTGCCCCGGTCGAACCGGAAACCGGGCCGATCGATACCGGTCGTTCGGGCCTGACCGACATATTCATCGATCCGGCCCTGTCTGAAACGATTACCATCACGCGTCTGGCGCCGTGGCAGGATCGACCGGATACCGCAACGAACCGCCGCGACGCGATTTTCCGCACAATTGCCTACGGCATCGTCAACCGCCGCCTCGCCCGCCTTTCCCGCGATGCCGATGCACCGTTCAAGGGCGCGCGCTATGCCACCTCCGATCTGTTCGAGGATGCGCGCAGCACGACGCTGTCGATTTCAAGCGAGGACGGCGAATGGCGCCCGGCGATGCTGGCCGCGGTGCGCGAAGTACATCAAGCGCTCATCCACGGTTTCACCCGGGCAGAGATCGATGAACAGATCGCCAATCTTCGCACCGCGCTTGAAAACGCGGTCAAGGGAGAGGGCACGCGCAGCAACGCCGCGCTGACCGGTGCGGCGCTGTCGCTGGTGGCGAATGACAGGATCCCGACCGAGGCGCGCTATCGCCTCGACTTGTTCGAAGGGATGCTGGACGAGCTGATCCCGACACGCGTGCTCGCCGCGTTGCAGGATGATGCTGCGCCCTTGGCGGAGCCGCTGATCCGTTTTCAGGGACGCGACGCGCCGGATGGAGGGGAACAGGCGCTGCGCGATGCGTTCGGCGAAGCGATGGCGCTTCCGATCGTGCCGCCACAGCAAAGCGCGGCAGCCGAATTCGCCTACAGCGATTTTGGCGAGGCGGGAGAAATCGTTTCGGACCGGCGGGATGATCGTCTCGGCTTTCGGCACCTGACCTTTGCCAATGGTATCCGCCTCACGCTCAAACAGACCGACATACGGAAAGATCGGATCGCATACCGCGTGTCGCTGGATGGCGGATCGCTGATGAATACGCGCGCCGATCCACTGGCGACTTATTTGGCCGGATCGCTCCCCGCAGGTGGCCTGGGGCGTCATTCACAGGACGAATTGCAAAGCGTGCTCGCCGGAAGAAGCGTGGGACTGAGGTTTGCAAGCGCGGCGGACGTTTTCAGCCTTTCCGGCGGAACCACCCCGCGCGACCTCACCTTGCAGATGCAGGTGATCGCGGCGGCGTTGACCGATCCCGGATACCGGCGCGAAGGGCTGGAACGGTTTCGGCGGGGGATCGACAACTATTTCAAAACGCTGGATGCTACTCCGGCAAGCGCGTGGCGGGCGATACAGGGGCGGATATTATCGAACGGCGACCCCCGGTTTTCACTCCAGTCGAAGGATGATTTCTACGCGCTCGACTATGACCGGCTCGACGCGGTGATCGGCGATCGTTTGCAGAGCGGGGCGATGGAGATCGCGTTGGTCGGCGATATCGACGAAGACGCCGCCATCTCCGCAGTTTCTCGCACTTTAGGCGCATTGCCGACGCGTGAGGCGGAATTCCGCGATCGCGAAACAGCCCGGATGCGCGACTTCACCGATGAACGCGGCACTGTCGTCGTCCCGCACAAGGGCGAACCGGATCAGGCGCTGGTCCGCATGGTCTGGCCCACCCGCGATGGGGAAAACCTGCGCGAATCGATTGAATTGTCGTTGTTGGCGCGTGTCGCCCGGCTGGAATTGACCGATCGGCTGCGCGAACAGCTTGGACAGGCCTATACGAGTTCGGCGATCAGCCGCACGAGCCGTATCTATCCCGGCTACGGCACATTCACCATCGCCGTGCCCGTCGATGCGGGCGAGATCGAAGCGGTGCGCGATGCGATCGCTACGATGCTGTCCGACCTGCGGTCCGCGCCGGTTTCGCCGGACATACTGGAGCGCGCCCGCCGCCCGCAGATCGAAGCGTATAACAACGCGCTCAAATCGCTTGGCGGATGGCTTTCTCTCGCCGAGCGCGCGCAAAGCGATCCGGTCCGTATCGATCGCTGGTTCGAAGGTCCGGATTTGCTTCGCGCCATTACCCCGCGCGACCTGCAGGAGACTGCGACTCGCTATCTTGCAGCAGGCGATGCGGTAGAATTTATCGTCGTTCCGGCGGATGCGCCGGAAAGCGAAAGCGACCCGGCATCTGCGAGCCTGTCCACGATCGAACAGCAGTAAATCCATCCCCGAAATGCCGGTGTTTTCACGCGGGCGGGAATTGCAGGGCGCGGCCGAAACGGGTATCGCGCGGCCTGCCTCACCCTTCAGCGCGAGACCTTTCATGCAAGTTCGTATCCTCGTCCGTCTAAAACCCGGAGTGCTCGACCCGCAGGGCCGCGCCGTTCACCATGCACTGGACGGGCTCGGCTTTTCAGGGGTGGAGGATGTTCGGATCGGTCGCGTCATCGAAATGGCGGTCGCTGATGGCACCAGCGAAGCAGACCTGCGCAAAATGTGCGACCAGTTGCTCGCCAACACGGTCATCGAGGATTACACGATAGAGACCGGAGACAAGGTTGTGGGGACACCGCAATGAGTTTCCGCGCTGCGGTCGTCACCTTTCCGGGATCGAACTGCGATCGTGACATGGCCCGCGCGATCGAGAGTGTTTCGGGCGCGCCCGCGCTGCGCGTATGGCACGGCGATAGCGCCCTGCCCGACAACCTCGATCTGATCGCGTTGCCGGGGGGCTTCTCCTATGGCGATTACCTGCGCGCCGGTGCGATGGCCGCCAACAGCCCGATCCTGCGCGCGGTCAAGGACGAGGCCAGTCGCGGCGTGCCGGTTCTGGGCGTGTGCAACGGATTTCAGATTCTTACCGAAAGCGGGCTTCTTCCTGGCGCTCTGATGCGGAATGCAGGACAGCATTTCATTTGCCGCACCGCCACGATCGCCGTGGGCAATACATCATCGCTGTTTACCAGCGGCTTCAAACCCGGCGAGCACTTGCGCGTGCCGATCGCGCATCACGACGGAAATTATTTTGCCGACGACGCCACGCTCGATGAATTGGAAGGTGAAGACCGCATCGCATTCCGATATGCGGACAACCACAACGGATCGCGCCGCTCCATCGCAGGCATCCTCAGCGCCGATGGCCGGATATTGGGAATGATGCCGCATCCCGAACGGGCCATCGAACCGGTTGCCGTCGCCGAAATGGGCAGCGCGGACGGTCGACGCCTGTTCGAAAACGTGTTCGACAAACTCGCGCTGGCCTGACCTTTTCAGTCCAACGCGGCTTTCCCCGTGGCGCGTGATCAGGCCCGCACGTGCAGTTGCGGCGCAGAGAACAATCGCCGGGCTTCTTCGTTCGACATCGGGCGACCGAAATAGAAACCCTGTATCTTGTCGCAGCCCAGATTGCGGATCAGATCGGCCTCGTCCGCATCCTCGACGCCTTCCGCGGTCGTCGTCATTTTCATGCTTTTCGCCATGGCGACAACGGCGTTGATGATCGCCAGGCTTTCATTGCTGCCCTGCGCCGCGCCCTGCACGAAGGTGCGGTCGACCTTGATCGTCGAAAAACGCAGTTTCCTGAGGTAGCCGAGCGAGGAATAGCCGGTCCCGAAATCGTCGAGAGCGATCGAGCAACCGAGCGCCATCACCTGTTCCAGTGCCTCGCGCGCAATGTCCGCATCTCGCACGAAAATGCTTTCGGTTACTTCGATTTCCAGCCGTTCGGGGCGAAGGCCGCTGGCAGCGAGTGCATCGACGACTTCCTGATAGAAATCGGGTTCGAGCAATTGTTCGGGTGAGACATTGACGTTGACCTTGACGTGTTCCGGCCAGTTGCGCGCCTCGTGACAGGCCTGCCGGAGCACCCAGCGTCCGATCGGAACGATGAGGCGTGTATCTTCTGCCAGCGGGATGAACTTACCCGGGCTGACGAAGCCATGTTCGGGGCTGTTCCAGCGCACCAGCGCCTCGAAACTGACGATGTTTTCGCTTCGGGCATCGACCACCGGTTGATAATGCAGCACGAATTCATCGAGGCCAAGCGCCTCGCGCAGGCTCGCTTCGAGTTGGCGCCGTTCTTCTGCCGAGGCATGGAGGACCGGTTCGAAACAGCGAAATTCACCGCCACCGACGTCTTTCGCCTCGTACAGGGCGAGGTCGGCATTGCGCATCAATTCCTCGACCGTCTTGCCATCGCGCGGGCCAAAAGCGGCCCCGACGCTTGCCCCGACATGCAGCGTGTTGCTGTCGACGCGATACGGTTCGGAAAGGGTTTCTATAACTCGCGCAGCGAGGCGGGCGACCCATTCCCTGTCGCTCGCATCCTTGATCACGATCGCGAATTCGTCGCCGCCCAATCGGCCGACGGTGGCGTTGTTGTTCATCAACGCCTGCAATCGCGCCGACACCTGCGCCAGCAATTTATCGCCGGTTATATGGCCAAGCGAATCGTTCACCGCCTTGAACCGGTCGAGGTCGATCATCAACAGCGCACAGCGCGAATTCCAGTGATCGGCCTGTTTCAAAGCATCGCCCAATGCCTCCGTCAGCATCAGCCGATTGGGCAAGGTGGTGAGCGTATCGTACCGCGCGAGATAGGCGATCTTCTGATCCGACTGGTGCTGCTCGGTCACGTCCGAGCCCATTCCCCGCATTCCTTTGAAACGTCCGCGTTCATCGCGCACCGGCGTCCCGGACAGTTCCCACCACCGCCGCTGACCGCGAATGGAAACCTCGACCAGCAACGCCGAGAACGCCTCTCGCGTGTGCAATTGTTCCGCCAGTTTGCGAAGCCCGTCGGGGAAATCCGCCTCTTCCCACTTCCGATCGGCGATGTAATCGAAAAGGGCGCGCCCTTCGGCCTCTATCGGGGTGGTCTGCAGCGCGAAGGCAAAGCGCGGACCGACCGACCGCAATCGGCGCCGCGTATCCACTTCCCACAGCCAATCGGCCTCGTTCTCCTCAACCTCGCGTAGAAGATGCGCGACCGTTTCCTCTTTTTCGTGCAGGAGTTTCTCGGCCAGCCGGGCGGTGATGTATCGCCGCGCAACCTCGATCGCGCCCAGACCGGTCAGGACCGCAAACAGCGCCAGCGCCGCAGCCACCTGAAAATGTCCAGCGGCGAGGCTCTGATAGATGGCCGCGCAGGACACGATGCCGGTAAAGCTGACGATATTGAGCGGCGCGGTCGTAAAGAAATAGACCGAGCTCGCCATCAGCAGAAGCGCCACGATCAGCAGGGCGGTGAATTGCGAGACGGTCCCTGATGATGCGAAGAATATGATCGGGACCGCCCAGACAATGCCCGAAAGGACCGAGCTTTTCGCCTGTTCGAAAAACTGTCCGCCGGTAAGCCGCCGGGGATCAGCGTCGGCATATTCGCGATCGATCTTGGCGCTGTAGAGTTGCACACCGGCCAACGTTGCCATCCAGAGCACGATCCAGCGTGGATCGACGGAACCGAGATATATCTGCGCGACGAAAACGCTCATCACCGCATGGGCGTAAATGCGGCCAAATGTCAGCTTGGCCAGCGCAGCGAATTGTTTGGCCCGCATTTGCGACCAGTCGACATCGCCCTGATTGCTCAGGCCGAGCACGGCGGCGATCGGCAGGCTTTGCTCCGCGCCCTGCGATTTGATGTTGTCCGACTGGCTCACCCTCTTGCCCATAGGGCGCAAAGGTTTCGGCGCGGTAAAGCTCGGCTCTCGATAATCGCTCAAGCCGCGCGTGTAGAGGGACAATAGAAACTTCCAACTGAGTGCTCATTAGCACACCGGAAAGCAACGCCCCCTACTTTTCAATGTGACAATAAAGTCCTCCGACCTTTCCATCTAAAATCCGTCAGACCCCAAAATTCGCCCTTCGCGCGCGATGGCTAATGACAATAAAAATCTCCGTTAACGACCATCGAATGCATCCAGCAGGCCCTCTAAAATGAGGTGGTGTAGCGCCGGGCTGCGATGCTCACCTAGGAGCAGCTTGCCCAACCATCCCTGCGAGCATCGACCGTCCTCGTGGAGTTGCTGCCAAGACCCGAGCGTGTCCCCCCAATAACGGTCCATAGCAGCAGCTATTTTGCCGACATCGGCCTCGCCTAAACGGTTGAGCAGTCCAGCAGTCTGGAGACGAGATAGGTAACATTCCCGCACATCGTCGGGATGTAGTTCTTCGCGCGCATCCAGAAGGCGATCAGCCAATCGCGCGATCTGCAAGAGATCACGCTGTCTTGCGGGCTCTGCACTGCCAACTTCAATCGTCTCAGAACTTGGCGGGCAGGTTTGCAATGTCGCCGCGTGATACCCGCTCCGCCGCATCGCCGAAGTAACGGTCGAAAGCCGCAGAGGATCGCCGTGGTCAGGACATACCTGGACGGCTGGAAGTTGATGCGAGCGCCGCCACCAGGGATCTGCATGCAGTTCGGACATCTCCTCGATACATGCCGGACAGAATTTCAAAGCCCCTTCTTCGAGATAGTGAGCAGCCACGCCCAGCGATGAGGATGCCGCCGCCCCACCTCTGCGCATCACGTCCATCACCGCCTCCCGTCGCGCCGGGTGCGCGTATCGAACGTGATAAGGCAGCGTAGTCCATTCAAGCGCAACGTCGGCGACCTCGATTTCGCCGAAAACCCCGGACCCCACGATCGGCATGAGATTGGTGGCCATACCGTCTAAGACGGGCATGTCCTTGCCGAAAAGCGAGCGATGCAAAGCCCCTGTCTCGCTGATGGCAAGATAGCGAGTCAGCCTTGCCATCATCGAATAGAGCGTCTCGTCGTCCCGATGCGCTATAAGCTGGCCCCGCATTAAGAGGCTCGGCGCATCTCGTCGAGGTGAACCGACGCAAGGGTCTCCCTCACAGGCCCCATCCAACAGCCGGGCAGGCCAGCAGCTCTTAACACGTCCGATGGAGTGGCCCTTCCAGATGCCGCCATCCTTCGGGCGTGCCACACGAGCCGGCGCCACCTGAATTCATCGAGGGGTTCGGAGGCTTCCCGGAGTGCGTTGAAAGTCATTGGCAGCTTTGCGCTTCGCTTCGACACCCATCCGACCTTAGCCACACGACGCTCCAGTTCGGCGAAGGATACGCGCAACGGGGGGGCGATGGCGAGGATGGTTTCGCGCTGGAGGGCCACGGAACGTTGCAGCCTCGCGTCGATCGCGAACCAGTTCCGCCGCGCGCGGCGAACGGGTTTCTTATAGGAACGTTTAGGCGCGGAGGTGCGATGCGCAGTGTCGATGGGAGCAGGAACCCTGCCGGACGGGCGGAGTGTCCAAGGCACCTGCACACCGGCGATCTGTGCTTCGCGAACGAGTGTCTTGGGATCAAGGCCGAGTTCTCGAGCAATCGATCGAAGCGATCCACCTTTTGACATGGCTCGTTTCAGTGCCGGAGCGAATGATGGGCCGAACCGACGATAGCGTGGCTCTCCAATCGCGCCGTCGGGTGAGATCGACCTGGTATACATATATCCGCAGGAGCACTCGAAATCCGCGTAACGCATATTGCGGTCCCGCCTGACCCGGATGTTCTCTACCACTTCCCGTCCGAAGTGGGGTGCCGCCGGGTTCCGGCAACCCCAAGGGCCGGGGCCGAACGGTCGCTCAATTTCGCGCTGTCCCATCCCCTGAAGCATGCCTTCAAACATCAGGTGCTGGAGTGGGTGGAAGGCCTTGCGCCTATCGCGCACCATCGAGGCCAGCCATGAAAATGCGCCGGGATCGCCGATGGCCAGGCCCGGCACCAGCATCGGGACTTTGTCCCAATGTGCCGAAAACACCTCGTGAAGCGCACGCTGGTCCACCTTCTTCTGCGAACGCATCAGACCGGTCGTGGCGAGCATATCCCGATAAAGGTCCACCCGCTCACCATGAGAAATTGCCGGTCTGGGTTCGACGAGCAAGGTCGCGGCTCGTCGCGCCAAGTCGTGCAACAAAGGATGGCTGCCGCTATCGAACAAAGGAGTTGCGGGCTCTGCATCCTCTGGGCATACTTCGCGCGTAGCCGCTATGAATGCATGCCTATTACGGTCGCCAATCTCAACCGTGCTCGACCTCAAGATACATCCGTGGACCGGACAGACGAGAACGCCCGGCAATTGCTGGTCACGCCGCCACCAGAGATCCTCGTGCCGCGCCACCATATCCTCGAGACATTCTGGACAGAACCTCAGGCGGCTGATCGGTCGCACGGCAAAGGCAGTAATGCCCAAGCGCGCATGGATGCCGGTCACGTCACCACCCATCGCTTCGAAGACCGAACGCCGCACTTCAGGTTCGACAAAGGCGGTATGGAAACGGAAACCTGTCCGGGAGTTGATGAGGTCCCAAAGCTCTTTGGTTCCATCGCCAGATCCAGCCAGATCGGCAATGCGCGCGAAATTACCCGGTAAATCGTGCGACGCGATCGCGAAACGGTCGGCGAATGTCGCTCGCATGAAGGCTGCGGCCTCTGGTGCCCCTAAGTATCGGTGGAACCGGGCAAGCACGCTGTAGAGGCTTTCTTCCTCGCGCGGTTCAGGCAGGATGCCCAGCAATACTTCACCTCGCAAGACGAAGGGCAGCTTCACCGCCCATGCCGGCTTCCACCAAGGATTCCCGGAACGTGCGCCCTGCTCTCGTCGCCTCGGCGGCCAATCGACGAAGGTCTTCCGTTGGTAGTTGCGAGACGTCTACAGACGCTTGCACGACCCGAGGACCACTTCCCGCCTTCAAAATCGCCTCCACGGTCTTCAGAAGCGCGGGCAGACTGGGCTCGTCACCAAGATCATCGAGCGCTTTGGCGAGGATCGCCTCGACAACGTCTTCCCCTAGCCCCCGCCCTAACAACTCGGCCTTGACTGCTTCCACAACGAGGCGGGATCCATCGGATCGATGAACATCCTCCAGTCTCTGCCGGGGTGTTGATACCATATCGATACGCGGCCGCTCGACGAGTGCATCCATGGTCTGCGTGAAATGATCATGAAGCGACGAAATGTCATCGAAGCGGGCGATGAGTGCCTTGTCTCCACTGCGCAACGCGTCAAGAAAGCCCTTGGCGGGCGCGAAGTCCTGACGAGCCACATCGCGGAGCAAGTCAGCATCGATGGTCTCGGGAAATGAAGAATCAGCGTTGGACCTCAGGATCACCCGGGTCTGCACCAAGGCAAACAGCTTGACCGCCAGGTCCACAACCCCCTGCGTTTCGTGATGGATCATGGCTCGCAGCTGCGGGTCCAATGGGGTTTCACCCGAGGTCCACTGATACTGCCACAGGTCGTCGAGAAACGCGTTCCACTCCGGTTCGTCCACCGCGAAGTTCGTCCATACGCCACAAGCGTTTCCAATGCTCCGGCGCGACATTCGGGCGGTCCGGCTGAACAGCTCCATTGCGTTCATTGTGCCGATGAATAGGACCGGGACGCCGATCTTGTTGGTCATCGTGACCAAGAAGGTCATCAGTTCGTGGTCGCCATCGCCTCGTGGGAGGTGCTGTATCTCGTCGATCACCAAGCATCCAACGCCATGGTAATTCGCGACAAGCGCCATGTGGTTCATCATCGTCTCTTCGGAAGCCGAACCGCCGGCGTAAAGACGGGTATAGAGTTCTTGTCCAAGTAAGGCGTCGACCTGATGGAAGAAGTCGACGCATAGTGCCCTCAACGAGCCTCTCACTGGGGTGTCGAGTTTGAGCCACACGATCTGCGGCGGCAGCCCATCATGCTCCACCAATTGAGGATAGGACCCCAGCACATGCCTAAGGGTATGGGTCTTTCCGACGCCAGGCATACCGACAAGCGTCGCGCTGGCCGCGGTGCCATCTGCCGACAATGGACGTCCGGCTTCAAGGAGCGCCTTCGACCGCGCCTGTTCCGCGACTTCGATGATCCGGCTCTCGCCCCGGCGGTCCGATGGGTCACGACCGACGTAGCCCTGCCTGAGAAGGACATCGAACTGTTCTGCGAACATCAGGTGCCGCTTGGAAGGACGGAAATAGCGACGCAGGCGCTGGACCGCGTGGCGCCGCAACGTCGGGTTCATCGTCTTTTCCACGGGATCGAAGGAAGGAGGCTTCGCCAAGCGATCCTTCAGGCCGTGCATATCCATCACTGGGGGAAGCGCCGCGATGAAAGGGTTGTCATCGTATTCGGGTAAGGTGCTCATGCTGCTCTCAATTCAACCAGTCATCGATGGGGTCTTTCGACCGAACTGCGATACGCGCTTCGCGGGCAGCCGCAGCTTCCCCGATATCGATGATCTCGGCACTCCCATCCGATGGCCTCTGCGCACCATCCGCACCATTGCGCTCTTGCCGCTCCCGCTCGCGCTCAGCTTTGCGGGCATCCTTCATTCCAGAAAGTTCGGACGCCTTGAGGCGTCCTTTCCGAGCCTTGCGTGCCTCAAGATCGATCTTCCCAAGTGCCTCCGCATGCCGCTTGTCCTCGATCGACTGGGCAAACTGCCGTTGTGCAGTGTCGACGCGGTCTTCTTCGGCAAGCTTGGCCGCCTCCTCGAAACTGATGTCGCGCATTGCGTCGTCCCGGGTCGATAGGCTCAATTCGACAAAGCCATCCCGAACCGACCGGTCGTGGAGAAGGATCGTGGTCGTCCAAGTAGGGTCGTATGAAATCTCGACCTTAGATCTTCCATCCTGTCGAGCGCGAGCGTATGCAGCCGCCCGGGGATCGTCGCCCACGTAGTGGAGACCCCTAAACGCGATGCCGCGCTCGGTGATGGACGCCTTCGCTGTCGGAAGGGTCGCGAACCTGAGATTCTGGACCGTGGCAGACCTCAACTCCGTTCGACCAGTCGCTACCGCCCATCGCCACATCTCGTTGGGAACGGCGCGGATGTCATCGGCAATCATCTCGCGTGACCGGGGGTAGTCGGTGAGCTTGCGCTTATTGAGGAGGATGACCGTGTGGATCACGGCTGAAATCAGTTCAGGAAGCGTCAGCACGCTGTCGCGTCGATAATCGGCCTCCCCGCGTTCCGCGTGGTTCTTCGTGACATAGCCCGTCAACTTCTTGCGGAGCTCGATATGGAATTGATCGAACTTCTTCTCCACCGTTCCCTTGAGGTCGCCGCGATAGGGGGCGGCGTTCTCGACGTTAACTAGGGATCGAGCCGTAAATTCACTCGCTGCGTGTCCCTTGAATTCGCCGCGGTCCGCAAGAAGACGCGCGGGGAGCACCCCGACACAGGGCCATTCCGACGCGTCTATTTCGACACCATAACGGCGGGCGAACGCGACCTTGTCTTCAATGACGTTACCCAAGGCCAAGCTCGCGGCTGACCAACTTGCCTCTTCAAAGCCGACGTAGATCCCGCATACGAGCTTCGAAAGGACGTCGGTAACCTGGTAAAACGTGGGACGGCCGACCGCAGTCCGCCGATTGATCGTGGAAACCACGCTAACGTCGATAGGCGTGGAATCGATCTCGAAACGGCTACCGACGCCCAGAAGATCTTGAACCGCCGAGCCAGTTATGGCCCTATCGTCCTTATCAGAACGCGCTGCCCCTTTGCGGTGCCGCCGAATACCGAGAACGTCCTCGTTCTTGTTATACCAGTAGCGGAACTGGCGCTCCGTGGGATAGCCGTTCTCACGGTATGGCGCCTTGGGAAGGTGAACTGGTCGGAACGTTTCGGGATCTTCGATTGTCTCTACGAAGTATTCGGCTCGCATCAACTCGAAGGCGGCCTTGAGCGAATTCTTACGGTTCGAACGATAGAACCGCTTCACCCCCTTGCGGAAGATCTCTTCGATCTCTGGCGTGATGACGATTCCCGGCGGTGCGCCCGCCGGCTGCTTGCGCCCAGCTCGTGCCGCGTCAGGGCTACGCTCACCCACACCACATCGGTCGAAGTCCGGAAGGAGCGCGTCGTCGGTCATGCCCCGCCTCCACCAGCGATCGAGCGCAGCGTGGACGGTCTTCGAGGTGGGACCGCCCTCGCGACTAACCCGCGCTACCACTCGCCCCCTCAACCTTGTATCGAATATATCCGGAGCCATCGCGACGATCGGCCTTATTACCGAGAGCATCCGGTCGCGGCGCTTCGTCTGCGCTTCGGATACCATGCTGAGCAATACGGTCCGATCGTAGTTATGGTCGAGCTGTATCTCGGCCCTCCCTTCGTCGAGATCCGCTTCCAATTCGGAGCGAGGCACCGTTGAGAAGATCGTATTGCTGTCGGCCAGATCGAGCAGAACCACTTTCTGGGCGTCTGACCACACGACACGGTAGTCACGCTCGTTTCCGCCCACATAGCGTATCACGTCTCTCGCAAGCATCTCAGTGCTCCGTCGCCGCGAAGCGGAAGTCGGACACCGGCCGTTCAAGCGAGAATCGGCGGTCGAGGTCGAATTCGAGCTGCCGCGACGCACACAGGTGCCTGAAGCAGGACGTGAAATCGGCCGGATCAACAACGCCGGCAGCGTGCAGTTCACGCTGCAGATCCAACAAGCGCGCGCCGTCTCCCCCGATTAGCGCATCGCGGATGCGGTCGGTCGTGTCCTGCCAGAAGCCCTGAGGCTTCTCCCCGTCGAGCTTGGATTCGAGCAGGAGTTCGATCGTCATCGTCCTCGCCGTCGGAAGTTCATTTTCGGTGAGCACAGCCCAGCCGACGCCGAGTTCTTCCCAATAGCGTCGCTCGATCTCAAGCTTCTCGATCGTGCGCGATATCTTCCGCTGCATGCGATCATCATGAGCTAGCCCATGCTCCAGTTCCTCGGATGGCTTGATCGAGCGGGCGATCCGTCGCTCACCGTCTTCCACCCTATAGTAGACAACGAGATCGGTCGTCATAACGACGGGTTCATTTTTCCCGATAGCGACCGGATGCTTTACCCCTATCTCTTCCGCGATCGACAGGGTCCGCTCCAAGTCGAGACCGTATTGCTCCTCGATTCCGAAAACTTCGGGTTGCCATTGAAAGGTTCGGAACGCGCAACGTTCGAGACCGGACAGCAGGTGAACGGTGCGTCCGTTATATGCGAGACGGCTTGCCTGGCCGGCCGATGGCACCTCGTGGACCTTGAGCGCTGGCACGTAGTCGGCACCGAGGCACCAGCAATCGGCCTCCCTCGGTTTGCCGCTATTCTTACGCTTCACTGCCTTCGCAACCACGCCGACGCTCCTTCAGTTCGAATCGGTTTCCTTCAATTGCACCTGACCAGTTAAGGGGTTGTTTGTTCGAGGCCTTCGCTCCGACCTCGGTCACCCATCATCAATCCCATTCCCCGAGACGGCAAAACGATCGCAGAAGGCGAGCTTCAGGAAATGCTCCGTCAGGGCGCGCGCTCCTTCCCGCGTGACCATTTCGCTCCAGTCATCCCAGCGATCGATGCGTTCGAGCAGCCAGAGGTAGAACCGGTCCCGCGCGAAACGGTCGCCATCAGGCCAGGCCATCGTCCACAAGGTGCTACGCACAGGGATCTCGCTGGTGATCCGCAAGCCGATCAGTTTCACGGACGGATCATTGCCGATCGTATCGGTCGCGAAGCGATGCGCCATGCGCGCAGCGACGCGCTCTCGCCGTTCAATCTGTTCGGCAGCAGCGATGCGTTCGACGTGACTCGCCACCGTTCGGTTCGCGATAATCCAGTCGAGACCGACATCTTCCGCAGCATCCTCTCGCGTGCGTGTAGCAATCAGCATAAGCAGCACAGAGCGCCCTTCAGGAGTCGGCCTTCCGTCCGTGACGTTCACTAGTCCAGCTGCGAGTAGGCAAGCTCTGAAGAACTGGTCGAGGTGACCATCACCAAGAAAGATATCACGGACCCGCTCCTCCGGTCCCACAAAGCGACCGTCGGCTATAGCGAGGTAGCTCGCCATGAATTCCATGATCCCGTTCATCCAATCGGAATGGATGGAGGGAAGCCCAAGGCGATCGATCCAAAATGCTTCGCGCACCGATCCCCACTCGCGGCCTTCCTCGTCGACCAGGGGCGATTGTCCGGGAATGGCTCCGGTCGAAACCATCCAGTATCCCCACGGTAGATCGGGATGCCGATCGTCACCGTAGCGTTCGCTGTTGGCACCGAAGGCGTGAAACGCTCCGACCATCACTCGCCTCGATGTTCGGCGGGTGGTGAAAGCCGCAGCGGCTTGAGCTCGGTCAAATCCTGTTCCGGATCGTGCTCGATCAGCGATTTCAACTTGCACGCCAGTTCGATGCAGTTCGCGTAGACGAAGGATTGATCGCGATAGACGTCACCCTTACGACCTTCGCCATATCGACCGTTGGGAACGAGGTCGCCCGGATGATCGGTGTCGAAACCCAGCCACCACAGATCTTCGTGGAACTCGTCTTCGGTGGTCTGCACCGTGCGATAGTCCTGGACCGTCCTGACCCAAGTCGTGTGGCACACCGTGTAGCACTCCTGACGCGGATTGCCGTGGGCTCGCCGTTCGAACCGGTTGACCTCGCATGCCTTGCCGTAGGTCACGCCGCCGTGGACCGTGTTGGAAACGCCGACCGGCACCGCGTCCGCTTCGAAGCCGAAGAGTGGATGCTTGGGGCTAACCCCCACATACCCCGAGATCGTCCCGTTCTTCTGGCGAAGCATGATGCAGCCGAGGCCGGTCTCGTTGTCGATCCAGGAGACCTTATCGGCCTCGTTGTTCCAAGGACCGTCGCCCGATGGCCGGCGATCGGGATTGTGATAGACCTGCAGTGCGTTGATGCTGGTGTCGGCCACCGGGTAGGGAACCGGCGCCGCGTTCATCAGGCCGTCTGGCAGCGTCGCTTTCGCGACCTGCTTGCCGGTAACCTTTCGCTGTGTCGGCTTCCTCGCCATGTTCGGTTCTCCTGAGGTAGTTTCTAGGGCTATCGATCAGTCCGCACTATCGAGGCGATAACGGCTGAATGCGTCTTGCCGCGTGAGCCGGGGGCCGAGGGCTCGTGCTCCCTTTCCGCTCGCGTAGACCTCGCTGGCCAACCACGCCTGTTCCTCGACAAGGCGGAACTCCATGACTTCGCGCCACCACACCTGCGTCTTCGGATCCCAGCGGTAGCCGCGCAGCCGCAGAGCATCCTTGGTCGAGAATGCCGAGCCGACCGCTTCGATTACGAAACTGTCGCACGAAGAGCTGCCATCGAGCTCGTAGAGCAGCGGGCGACCATCGGTCCGCTCGTGGCGCAGAAGCTGGATGAGCGCGTCGACATCCCCCTGCGCTCGGTGCGCATCATAGAACCATCCTGCCTGTGCGCAGAGCCAGCCGAGCGACCGGCCTTCGAAACCGGCAGCCGCCCAGTCGATCTCCACACATGAGCAAGCCCACTGCTTGGTCGGCAGCTTAGTAAGGCGCTTCTCCACCATGGGACGGTCGAACGCGGCGTTGTGGGCGATGACGACATCAGCGGACGAGATGATATCGGTCGCAACCCGGTCGTCGATCCTCCGCCCGATGAGATCCTGGTCCGTAATGCCGGTGATCCGGATCACATCTTCGGGCAGCGGAACACCAGGATCCTCGCGCCAGCACCACGCCCGGCCGATCTCGGTAATGTGCCCGCCGGGATCATACCTGAAGCGTCGCACCGCGAGTTCGATGACCCTGTCGCTTTTAGGATCGAGCCCGGTGGTCTCCACATCCAGAACGGCCGCAACACGTTGAGGATCGTCCGGATCTCCAAAGCCTGTTTCACCTACGTGAAGATCGACACGGCGGAGCTGCCGGATGTCGGACTGCACCGGTTCAGTCACGTCCGGCCTCCAAGGATGCCGAATGGTCGAATAGCAATCGATCGATGACTGCTGGATCGGCGTCGAGACCGAGACCCAGGCCGTGAAGGAGGATCGCCTTTGAGCAGGCGCCGCGCTCCATGCAGGCTTCGATCGGCGCGCGGCCTTCGAAGAGCTCGAGCGGCGAGACCATCCAGCCGACGGGATCCTCCGCCAAGCCGTCCCGTTGCATTCGGGCGCCGGTCTCTGCAGCCACGCATGCGATCCGAACGAGTGCGACGCGGCGAACAGCCAACATGCCGCCACCCTCGTCCTCAAGCGGATCGAGGGCCCAGTCCGCTGAGGACTGCTCGAAATAAGGGTCGAACTCGTAATCCGCGGTATCGCTCATCGCACCGCTCCCCACGTTCCGCGCCGGACCTACCAGCGCCTCGTGACACGGCACATAGCATGAACAAAAAATAATTCAATAGATAATGAAGTATTGAATTGGCTTGTCGGTAGGGATCGCTGACGCTATCAGCAGGAGAATGGAAAAGATGGATGCCGTCGCGAAACTCAGTGCCTTGGCTCAACCCACCCGACTGGAGATATTCCTAGCCATCGCGCGATCGGAGAACGGCATCGCGTCGAGCCAGGTAGCCGAACAGACCGATACCATGCCGAACAACACGTCGGTTCATCTGTCGATCCTGCGCAGCGCGGGGCTTGTGTCATCGACGAGAAACGGCCGGACCGTTACCTACAAAGCAGAGCGGGCAGCGCTAAAATCCCTATCGCGGTTTTTGAGGAGTGCGATCGACTAATCGCGTCGCGAGGAAGCGACACCAAAGCGCCTGACCGGACGATGTAGTTCATGGTTGGGGCGCATCGCTCTCAATCCAGATCGCTCCCGTGGCGTCGTCTCGCTGGAAGCGCTTCAGTTTCATAGTCGGTTCGCCAACAACACTGGCCGCCATCCGCAGCTTTTCATCCACGTCGCTGCCGACGATGTATCCCCGCACGGTGGTTTGCGGCTCGAAATGAATTCCGACCCACCCCATGTATCGGCATATCTGGCCAAAGACCTTATCCGATGCGCGCACCTTTTTTAGCTCGACAACGACACAGTCGCCATTCGCGGCGCGCGCAAATATGTCCATCGTCCCCACCGTCGTGGGGTATTGCCGTCCTTGCCCGATCAACGTTAGGCCGGCCTCGATTTTATCTAGGTTCTGCACCAGATGGTCTTCGAGGTCACGCTCTAGGAACGCGCTTCGCTCGAACTCTTCGACTGTCCTGCCGCCACGGGCGTTAGCGGGCAGCCGACTGAAGGCTTCGACTGCCTTCTCGATCTGCGAGGTATCGAGATAGTGATCCACCGCCTCGACGAGATCGAGAGGCGTTTCCGACGCGCCCATGTCTGCGACACAATCAGCTTTCTGGTCGTAATTGATCCATTCTGCTCCGTGATGCGCTTCTAGCCTATCACGGGCAGTCTGTGCCCGACCCGCTGACACGCGTATGCCAAGTCTGCCATCCGCAGCGCTAAAACGTTCAAGATAGCTTGCCGTGGCATGGAAGTTCATAGAGTAGCCCGCGTCGGTGGCGCGTCGACCGAACCGCCTTCCGCAAGCGTCAATGACCTCGTTTTTCTCGGCTGCCGAAAGAGCACGCCAGGCGTGGATTGCCGTAATTGTGTCTTCGACTTCTTCGGTGGTTGTAAGGCTGACGAGGAGGATGAACTCGTCCCGGGTCACAAATTCACCGACACGAAGCAGTATGTCGACTAGCGCAGCGTGAGGATAGAGCCGGAGAGTCCTCTGAGGATTAACCGGAGTGCTCAACTGATAACGCCAGAGCACGCGCTCCATAATGCCCACAGGATCTGCGCCAGCGATCAGCTCGTGACCGGTGGGGGTTATTCGCAATACTCCGTCATCCACCCAGCAGAGACCGGAATTTTCCAAAGCTTTGTAAAGCATGCGTGTGCCCGCACGCCTTCCAGTTGTAAGATGCTCGGCACGTAATCGTGCATTCACAGCGCTGTCGCTCCAGGCCTCGCCATCGAACTCCAAGAATACCGACATTTGTCTGCGCAGGTTATCCGGAGAGATCGTCGCATGGGGGAAATACCAGGTTCCGGTTGACCTACGAAAAGCCTGAACGAAGCTCCGCCAATATGCGTCCATTGCATTCCCCCTTTTCTCGCGCTCGCTGCGACACTGGCGACAAGCGCAACGCAAGCGATCGAAATAACCCTACCTGCTCAGACCATTCACCGGTGAAGAGTGGTTACCCAACAGCGGATCACAAGAAAGCTGTCGAATGAACCTATGCACAGCTTGCTTTGCCTCGCTAAGGAACGCCAACTACGAGGATGTTTATGCCAATTGCCGAACGACCGACCGAGCCCGAGGGCAGGACCAACGTCAGCGACCTGCTGAACCGCTTCCATGCCGGTTCTGCTGCCGAACTCATGCGAAAGGTTCCTGATGGGTCAATTGACCTCATCGTGACGTCGCCCCCCTACTGGACCGCAGTCCAATACGATGGGGACAGCACTGGTTGGGAAACCTACGAAGAATACCTTGAGGACATGCAAGCCGTTTGGAACCAGTGTGCTCGGGTTCTTCGCCCCAACGGGAAACTGTGCATCAACGCGCCAATCATGCCCATACCCAAGGACGTCATCGCGCAGCATACCCGGCACCTAAAGAATATCGCGTTCGATACTGAGGCTCGTATTCTCGCCGAGACCGACCTTGAGAGATACAGCCTTTTCGTCTGGCAGAAGCAAACGTCCAAAATGATGTTCGGCAGTTATCCGCAGCCAGGCAATATCCTCGAAAACAACACCATTGAGTTCATCAACGTCTATGTGAAACCTGGTAAACCGCCCAAGTTCGACGCGGAGGTGAAGGAAGCGAACAAGCTCTCCCGCACTGAATGGCTCGATCTCGCGCAGCAAGTCTGGTTCATTTATCCCGAAGACGTCAAACGTGAGGAAGGCCACCCCGCTCCTTTCCCTGAAAAGCTGCCCGCCAGGCTGATGCGCCTCTATACGCAAGGGGCAACCGAGAACTTTCCAGGCGAGATCGTGCTTGATCCGTTTGTTGGAACGGGAACTACGTGCGTCGCTGCGGAGCGAATGGGCCGCCGATGGATCGGTATCGACATCAGCGAGAAATATCTGGAGTTCGCTCGTGGTCGTTTAAAAAGGCTCGACCCATCCGAGCCCTTGCTCCTGGTCGGGCGCGCCAAATACCCCGGCAAGGACGAACTGCGGGAAATGGCAAAGGAGGAGGCCGGCACGGCAGGAGCTAAGGCCGCAGCCAAGCACCGACGTCGGACATACGGTCGCGGTGTCGACGACAGCGACGACGGACAACTCACGCTCGTGTGATGGTAAAGAGGGCTATCCGTCCTGAGATCCCGAACCGCTGGAAGCGGTTTGTCTCGCGATATGCGGACGATCTCGCCTACTGGTATCAGCCGAAGGGCCTCGCAGTCTCGGTCGAAGCGGTGCATGACCGTCTAGTCCCGCTAGTGGATTTGGAGGGCTCGAAGGCTTGGCGGGAATGCCAAGCCGACTACGTCCGTCGACTGAACGACCTAAAGATATCCGCGGCCAAGGGTCCAGCGCTCGCGCGGATGCTGAAACAGGTCATGGGTTCGCTAGGCCTGGCGTGGGTAGACCCTGAAGACCTCGTCGAAATCACGCCGGTTGGAAGAGCGTTCCTTGAAGCTAATGGCCAAGAGCGTGCCGGCATACTGGCCCTCCAGTCGCGCCGTTACCAGTTCTGGAACCCGGCAGTCGGTTCGAACGCGCAGCGCACGATCCGTCTCCATCCCGTCCCCTTTCTCGTTCGGTTGTTGCAGTCGCTCGACGGAGGTATCTCCAATACCGAATATGCGCTCTTTGTGGCGAAGGCCAAGGCGATCGAGGATGTGGACCATGTCCTCGATCATATCGAGGCTTTCAGGGAACTAGATGACGAGGTCCGATCTGAGGTCATCCAAAGGCTCGATGCCTACCAGATCGGTGGAGCCAAACGCGGCTCCATACTCAACACCATACGGCTCAATCGATCCTATGCGATGAGGATGTGGGAACTCTCCGGGCTATTCGATGAAGACTACAACCTAGGAATCCGCCTGCGAAGTGGCGTCATTAGGGGCGAAGTAAGGGCTTGGCTGGAAGACTACGCGACGAACGGCACCTACATCGATTTTGCGAGCGAGAAGGCCTTTTTCGCCTGGATGGGCAATCCGGACGCCAAACCCGACCGCAAAACCGCATTGGAAATCTACACCGAACGCGGCGACGTCGATGCTGCTACTTCGACCAAGCGCGGCTTGGGTGCCAGCACCGCAGAAATCAAACGCTTCCGTCGCATGATGCTTAGCGAAAAGGTGCTTGAAGACACCATCGAAGCCAATTTCGACGCATTCGCCAAGTCGCTAGGCCGCTCGCTCAAGTTCGTAGGGCGGCAATACGATACGACCGTCGGACCTATCGACATTCTGGCGAAGGACAGGAATTCGGGCGGGTATGTGGTCATCGAACTTAAAAAGGGGCGCGCTGCGGACAGGGTATTTGGGCAGCTCTCACGCTACATGGGCTGGGTGCGTAAAAACTTGGCAGGTTCGGCTCAGGTCAGCGGAATGATCGTTGGCACCGACATTGACGCCAAGCTGCGAGCCGCCCGCGACGCGCACGACACCGAGGTCGAATTCGTCGTATATTCCAGCAGGATGTCGTTCCACGCCGACGAAACCGCTTGAACGACCTAGGCCATGTCCTCAGGATCACGATAGGCATTTTTATGTATGCACCACACCCTAAGGGATTCGCGGCTTCGACCTTCTAAAGGGTGGCTCCAATGCACTCTCGGCACAAGAGATGAGCAGGAATTAGCGAACTCGGCATGATCGGCAGTCTGGTTCAACAGGCTTCGACGATAAAGTGTCGATCGATTGCTCAGAACACCCTTCGAATTTTGTTGTCGGTATACTTCCAAACGGAATGCAGGCTTCGGTGACCCTCGGTGAAAGAGGGAAAATAAAGCTTCCGAAGGAACTATATATGGCCGCATCAGCTACCAACTACGTAGCGGACCCTGCCCGCGATTCGTGGATCGGTAAGTTTGCCAATCAGCTGAAATGCAGCGCCCGCGTGGACCACAAGACAGCATACCACGAAGCGCGATGGGTCGCCGACGCGCTGGTCGCGAAAGTCGGGCCACTTCGCGACCATGATCCCCGGGGCCTTGCCATGGCGCGCGTGCGCCAAATGGAAGACATTTGTCTCTCGAATTATCCGATGACGCAGGCGACCCCCAACCGCCATAGTGCACACCGGGAACGGGATGTAATTGGGGACTGGCTCAACAACCTATGACCAGCAATCCGCAGAAAGGGCGTTCAGCCGGATGCACTCGAGCGGTGCTGAGCCTTTCTCAGGACGCTTAGCTGTTCCACGATCAGTGCGGGATCGAAGCCATCGGCGAGATACGCCTCGAGACCGCGCAGCGCTTCTTGCTTGCTCAGGTCTCGCTCTTTCTCGCTGGCCTCGCGCGGAGTGCACGCGTCCCGGATGGCTTGCGCCTCGATCTCGCGCCTGCGCACCTCTATGTTCGCGCCCTCGACCTCTAGCAAGTTGCCCACTCTGCCTCGGGCATATGCGTGAAGTTTTTCCAAGGTCGGGGTGACGCTCTTAAAGCCGCCATTCTTGGCGCGCGAAACGGTCGATTGGTTCACATCGTTTTCGGCGGCAATTGTGACCTGGGGCGGCAACCGCCGACTGCGCAACATGATGCTGAGCTCAGCCAAGAGGCCCACCGAATCAGTGTCACGGTCGTGCATAATTAACTTGCATGACAGACTATGCGCATTAAAGCTATGCGCATATGCGTGACCTACTATTGATCGACATGTTCTGCGGGGCCGGCCTTTTCAGCGCTGGTTTTCAAGATGCAGGCTTCCGGCCCGTTCTGGCTATTGACGTCGCCGGTGACGCGATCGCGAGTTACAACCGCAACGTCGCCGCCGTGGCCATCACCGGTTCGGTCACGCAATTCGATGACATTCCGGAAGCGTCGGTCTTGATCGCAGGTCCCCCATGCCAAGGTTTTTCTACGCTTGGCCGACAGGATCCGCTCGATAAGCGTAACTCCCTCGCGCTCGAGGTTCCCCGGTGGGCGGCCGCCAGCAACGCCGATATCGTCGTGGTCGAGAACGTGCCGCCCTTCCTGCGTTCATCTCACTGGCGCGCCATGGCGGACCAGCTCGAAGCTTGCGGCTACCAAGTCACGACTTGGGTTCTGGACGCCGCCGATCACGGAACCCCTCAGTTCCGCACCCGTGGATTCACGATCGCGTCGAAGATAGGCCTCCCGGCTGCGCCAGCCCCAACCTCGAAGGGGAACGCGGCCGACGCTTTCTCCCGACGTGTGGACGCACACGATCCCATGCACACGTGGCCAGAACCCACGGCGCTGGCTGCGAGCCGTATTCGTCTAGTTCCCCCAAAAGGGGACAAGCGCGACATCATGCGCGTCGCACCGGAGATCTGCCCGGCTTCTTGGGCGAAGGTCGGGTGCCAGGCGACAGACGTGTGGGGACGGATGGACCCGGACAAACCCGCCAATACGCTCAGATGCACCTTTCAGAATCCATCGAAGGGCCGATACCTGCATCCAAACGAAGATCGGGTGCTGTCCCTGCGCGAAGGTGCGCGGCTACAAGGGGTCCCGGATGACTGGACGTTCGTTGGCAAGCCCTATCCCGTCGCGCGTCAGATCGGAAACGGTGTGCCCGTCCCGCTAGCACGTGCAGTCGCCACGCAAGTGATGGCCCTTGCCCAGCGACACGTCTCCAAGGCCGCCTGACATCTTCTAGGTATGGGACGGTCGGCCGGAAGGTATTGGCTGGATTGCAAGACGTGCTTATCCTGCGCCGATGAACGAAATTGCTAATCTGTCGAGCGAGTCGGCGAGGGACGAGGAACGCCCTGAAAAATTCCGCCTACGCATCCAAGGCGGGATGCTGGAGGCCCTCGGTATCAATATGTATTCGACGATCGGCAAGTGCCTCGTCGAGTTCGTTGCCAACGCTTACGACGGGGAAGCAGGCGAAGTCTCCATCACGATCCCGTTCGATGAAATCGCGCGGGCGCGGGCCGCGGTGAAGGCCCAAGCCAAGCAGGACGTGAAGGACAAGAAAAGAGATCCTTACACCGCCTTGTTGACGCCGCTTTCGGACGACATCGCGATCGTCATCGAGGATGATGGCCACGGCATGTCCCCCAACGACGTCCGCCGAAAGTTCCTGCCGATCAATCGCAAGCGGCGTCTGGACACCAGGACCGGGGAAGAAACCAACCTGACCTCGGAGAACGGTAAGCGCAACGTGATGGGCCGCAAAGGTCTGGGTAAGCTGGCCGGTTTCGGTGCGGCGACGAAGGTGGTGATCCGCACTAAGCGCGAGGGGGAAACTTTTGCTACCACCTTCACGCTCGACGACAAGCACATCCGTCAGGCCGAAGATGTCGGAAATGTGGACATCCCCGCCTCCTACGAGGATGGGCTACCAACCGAGGAACATGGCACTAAGATCACGCTCACGGGCCTGAAGTCGGACGCAGTGCGTTATTCCGCCGACACCATCGCGAATTCCATCCGGGAGGCTTTCTTCGGCATTGAACCGGCCGAACTCGCGATCACGATCAACGACACATCGGTGGATCCCAAGAAGCCAGCCTTCGCATACTGCTATCCAGATGGTGCCAGCGTAGACAACCTCGCCGAGGCGACGATCGACGTCGATGGAATGACCGAGCTTCCGATCCGATACATGGTCGGATTCCACCCGCAGGGTAAGCATCTACCCACCGCGAAACGCGGTGCACGCATCTATTGCAACGATAGGTTGGCAGCTGGCCCCTCTCTCTTCGGCCTCCCGACCGGCATGCACAACTTTCATAGCCAAAGCTACATGGAGTGCATCGTGCGGGCCGATGACCTGGACCGGCACGGCATCGACCTTGTCAACACCAACCGCACGCAGCTGCGCGAGGACAACGAGATCGTCAAAGCGCTCATCGACTTCATCGAGGAGGCGATGCGCAAGGCATTAGCTGCGCACGCCAAATGGAAAGAAGAGAAGGTCGAGGACGACATTCAAAAGTCCGAGACCGCTCGACAAGTGGTAAAGTTCACCGATTTCCTCGAGGGAAAGGCAAGGACCACAGCGCGCCAGCTGGTAAGGAAGATCGCCGTAGAATATGGCGTGAACTCGCCTCAGTTCGCAGACATGGCGCCCTTGGTCGTCTCGTCCGTTAACGCCGGTGAGGTGCTCGTCCGATTGAGCGAACTCGGCCATGACCCGAAATCACTACGCACCATCGCCATCAATCTCGTCGAACTCGCCGGGATCGAGAAGAGCGACGCGCTTAAGACCTACCGTGGCAAGCGCAATGGGATCACCGCCCTGCTGAAGCTGATTAACGATGGCGAATCTAAGGAGATGTGGAAGCGCAAGGGCATTGAGAAGCAGTTGCACAACCTGTTCAAGGAACAGCCGTGGCTGATTAGGCCGGAATACTCGCACTACCTCACCAGTGACGAGAATCTGGGCAAGGTCAGCTCGGCGATCGCAGCGCATCTCGGGATCGATGATCATGTCGAGGCCATGGACGACCAGAAGCGACCCGACCTCGTATTCGCAATGACCGACACCGGCGCTCCGAACCAGATCAACATCGTCGAGCTGAAAAGTCCCTCGCTACCTTTGACGAACGCCCATCTGACTCAGCTGGAGGGCTACATGGCCAAGGTCTCGCGCTACTGCACCATGGAGCTATCGCGCGAGGTGCAAGTTCATGGCTACCTCATCGGCGCCATGCCCGACGATAAGGCGACCGCTGAGGACGAACTCCTGCTCCTCGACCGGATGCGGCGCTCAGGTCCGGACACCCCATGGAAGGTCATCGGACTGCGCCTGTTGCTCGAGCAAGCGCAGGCGGCACACGCGTCTGTCATCGAGGCGCTACAAAAGGACATCGAGAACGAGCTTGCTGACGAGCCTGATCCTGCGGACGACGACGCTCTTGATTCGATCGCCGATGGGGCAGCTGTTGTCCCAAACGATCAGGTAGTCACAGAAGCGTCGGAAATTGAGGCGGACAACGCCTGAAGCGAATTGAAAGAGCATCAAGCGCAAGTGCTCTCCCAATCACGCAGAAGGAAACTTCTATTGTCACCAAAATGATCGGTGGGAGGTTTCTATTGAAACTCGGAAAACTTGATTGTTCGCCTACAGCGCGGCGAGTAGGGTTAGCGCTCTATTCGACGGTGACAGATTTTGCCAGATTGCGTGGCTGATCGACGTCCGTCCCCTTGGCGACGGCGACATGATACGCCAGCAGCTGCA
>JGI12210J13797_10017534_pt1 | contig 31306 bp, 25 predicted proteins | sample ElkSlonscriptome_3_FD_13797 | JGI IMG/M metagenome (IMG submission 13797) | reverse complement strand
CTGAACCTACTAGATCTGTAGACTGGCCTGTACCTGATCCCACCAGATCGGTCGACTGGCCTGTGCCTGATCCAACAAGATCCGTCGACTGGCCTGTGCCTGATCCCACCAGATCCGTTGATTGTCCGGTACCTGATCCAACAAGATCTGTCGATTGGCCAGTTCCTGATCCCACGAGATCGGTTGAGCTTCCCGTTCCAGATCCTACAAGGTCAACGACTCCATTGTTATCAGGCCGTTCAAATAAAGGAATAATTGCATAACTATCCTTGACCGAAGCTACACCAATGATTGAGGTATAACCACTTTCAAAGGTTATCGAGATTGCTTCATTGTTTTTGATTACGTTAAAACTCCGCTCCGAGGCTGACACGTAACCTGATACGCACATCAAAACTAAGAGCGAGGTGAATAGTTGCCTGGCGATTCCAGTCCCTGAACGTTTTATACCGGTTCCATCTCGTTCAATTCCAGTACCTGATCTTTCAATTCCGGTACCAGACCGTTTGATTCCGGTTCCTGAACGCTCAATTCCAGTTCCATCTCTTTCAATCGTAAGCATTTTGAATCTCCTAGCAAGTATTATTTATTGGCTTCCCCCCTTACGTTTTAAACTTAAAAAATTTTAATTGAACATAAACCAACCTATGCCGATAGTGCATGTTGGTGTCTTACCATCTTCGATGATTTCGTAATCAAGAATAATCTGCTCAATTTCAACAATTTGCGTCGCAAGCTTATCTCTCAAAGCTTTTTGCACATCCGGGATTTTTTCGCAGGGTATTGTCGTTGTCCATCGATCCTGCTGAGTTAACTTATTTTCAGAATGAAAATTATGTTGAACAGTTCTAATCAACCTTCCAATGGACGCTGTTCCCGAGTCAATAATCGTTTGCTCGTTCGCTTTCAGGGGCATGTAATTAATGCTTATCATTTTTAAATGATTTTCATCAACGATTTCGACGTTTTCAGAGTCAATCAATTTTTCAAGAACAGTGTGATACGTAACATTTCTACCGACCGATGAGGTCACCAGAGTCTGAAACGTAGGACCTTTTCCAGCAATTGGTAGAATTTTTGGTGTTCCATCTTCATTTTGATAATCGGCCTTATGAGACCAATTGGTTAAGACAGACGCTTCAGCGCACAATTCAGCCTCAGCGTTTTCTAATGAGGGACTTGATTCAATGCTTGTAATAGTCCGGGTATCTAAACCCGTGAGCATTGCAAGCTTGGATTTTGTAACTCGCCCATCAGGCTCATTCTTTTCGATCCAACTGCGAGCTTCTTCGATATATACGCGCTTCATTCGCTGGATCATGAAGCCGCACGAAACACGGCCCACAAATAACCTTATAAATGGCCTTAATACGCGTTCCATTGCGCTGACAATGCGTTCAATATTCTCCGAATGATTCACCTGCTGCTGGGTATTCATCATGATAATTCTCCCAGCTCGGATTCAGACTGGATGGTTTCCACCAGCTTTGGTCTTGAATAGGCAAAGCCTTGTAGCCATGAAATGCCAATCTGCTGAAGTATGTGGACCTGGTCCTGGGACTCGACGCCTTCGGCGACCAGTTCGACGCCGGTTTGTTCTGCCAGCGCCTGCAGGCCTTGGATCAATCGCACGTGGCCCTGATCGGAATCCAGAAAGCGGATCAGGCTCCGATCGATCTTGACGAAATCCACCAGTTGTGATGCGACCAGGTCCAGATTTGAAAATCCTGGGCCGAAGTCATCCAGTGCAAAACGCACGCCAAGTTTGCGCAGATCCTCAATGATAGGTCTGGATGCCATCAGATTGACTGGCCCGTCAAACTCAACCACTTCCAGGATCAATCGGGCAGGATCGAGCTGAAAATGTTCCAGTTCACGCTTGATGAACTCACCAAAGCTTTTACGACTCAGCGACCCGGGGTGGATATTGATACTCACCCAACTATCAGGGTTGAGCCACTCAATGCACTCGAATGAACCCGACACGATGTCCTCGTCAAATAAGAGCCCCCTGCGGCCATAGCCTCGCTCGACAAGCTGAAATGGTGTCAGCCTGGCCAAGGACTCAGATCCTCTGACCAGAAACTCACACCATCGGTCAGACTCAAGACTGTCTACTGGACAGATATCCTGCACGGCCATCTTGAATGGCAGCGGCCGCGAATCCTGATTGACCAGTAGTGCTTCGGTGTTCGCAATTATCATTGTGCTCTCCATCACTTGAGATAGACAATAATGCGGATAGACATTTATGTCAATAAGCATTTTTGTCTATTAGTATGAACTGTGTCACACTTCTGAGAGCATTTCAGCGTAGATGATTGATTTTATTTGTTATTTATGTTGGGGTTTATTTGCAAGCCTACATCCGCTCAACTGGCAAGCATCGCGATCAGTGCGATCGGCGGCGGGGCTTGATCCAGCCGGGATATGAACAGAACAGCAAAGGAAGATCGATCGGGGGAGTCTGCGAAAAAACAGTCTGGATCAGGCAAATGCGCGTTTCTTCAGCTGTGAAATCTGGTCACGCAAGCCTGCCGCTTCTTCGAACTCCAGGTTCTCAGCCGCTTTGAACATCTGCTTTTCCAGTTCCGCAATCTGCTTGGTTGCCTCATCGGGGCTGATCGGTTCGGCCAGATATCGAGAACGCTGCTCGGCAGCTTTGGCCAGATCTTTTGGCTTGTTCTTGCCCGGCGTCTTGTGCGCGTCGGCCATGATGTCAGCCACGCTTTTCTCGATGGATTTCGGCGTAATGCCGTGTTCTTCATTGAATGCAATCTGCTTTTCGCGTCTGCGGTTCGTTTCGTCCAGCGCGCGCTGCATCGAGTCCGTGATCCTGTCGGCATAAAGAATAGCCTTGCCGCGCAGGTTTCGCGCCGCACGGCCAATGGTCTGTATCAAAGAGCCTTCCGAGCGCAGAAAACCCTCCTTATCAGCATCAAGAATGGCAACCAGCGAGACTTCCGGCAAATCCAGGCCCTCCCGCAGCAGGTTGATGCCAACCAGAACATCGAATTCACCGAGCCGCAGGTCACGGATAATTTCGACGCGCTCGACAGTGTCGATATCGGAGTGCAGATAGCGTACCCGTACCCCGTGTTCGGCCAGGTATTCGGTCAGGCTTTCAGCCATTCGCTTGGTCAACGTGGTCACCAGCACGCGATCCCCTACCCCTACGCGAAGATTGATTTCGGACAACAAGTCATCCACCTGGCTACCCACCGGCCGGACTTCAGTCTCCGGATCAATCAGGCCGGTCGGTCGAACGACTTGTTCGGCGACCACCGTAGAGCGCTCCAGCTCCCAGCTGCGCGGGGTGGCGGACACGTGAATCGTCTGTGGTGCACGCGCTGCCCATTCTTCAAACATCAGCGGGCGATTGTCCAGTGCCGATGGCAGACGAAAACCGAACTCGACCAGCGTTTCTTTCCGTGCCCGGTCGCCTCGATACATCCCGCCGATCTGAGGGACCGTGACGTGAGATTCATCGAGAATCAGCAACGACTCCTTTGGCAGGTAGTCAAACAGCGTCGGCGGTGGATCGCCCGGTTGGCGTCCGGTCAAATGACGGGAATAGTTCTCAATACCCTGGCAATAGCCCAGTTCCATCATCATTTCGAGATCGAAGCGGGTGCGCTGCTGCAAGCGCTGCAGTTCAAGCAGTTTGTTCGCGCTTTTGAGTTGCTCAAGGCGCTCGGCCAACTCCACTTTGATGGCCTCGGCGGCATCCAGCACAACCTGGCGTGGCGTTACATAGTGGGTTTTTGGAAAAATCGTCAGCTCGTCGAGGGTGCGAAGAATTTCACCGGTCAGCGGATCAAAATAACTGATCCGCTCGACCTCATCGTCAAACAGCTCGATCCGAACGGCCTCGGAGTCGGAATCGCCCGGATACACATCGATCAGGTCACCCCGAACCCGATAGGTTCCGCGCCGCAGCTCGAAATCATTTCTCGCGTACTGCATTTCGGCCAGGTAACGCAAGACCTTGCGCTGCTCCATCGTCTGCCCCAGCTTCAACTGCAGCGTCATTTTCATGAAGCTGCTTGGATCACCAAGGCCGTAAATCGCCGATACAGTACCTACGATGAGCGCGTCGGATCGCTGCAGCAGGGCTTTGGTGGCCGACAGCCGCATCTGCTCGATATGCTCGTTGATCGAGGCGTCCTTCTCGATAAAGGTATCGGAAGACGGGACATAGGCTTCAGGCTGATAGTAGTCGTAATAGCTGACAAAATATTCAACTGCGTTATCGGGAAAAAAAGACTTGAATTCACCGTACAGCTGGGCTGCCAGGGTTTTGTTCGGCGCCATGACCAGCGTCGGCCGCTGCAGGCGTTCAATTACATTCGCCATGCTGAAGGTTTTTCCTGACCCGGTCACACCCAGCAAGGTTTGATGCTGGTTTCCTGCCAGCACTGATTCAGTCAAACGGTCGATCGCCTGCGGCTGATCGCCAGCAGGCTCGAACTTGGAGGCCATACGAAATTGGCCGGTTCTGGATTCTGCGCTCATGGCTGTGTGCAACTCTCGACAGGAGTGATCTATAATTTTATCGGCTAGAGGAGAGCATACTGTCATTGCCAGCCGCTCGATCGAGATCGGCCACATACAGGGAATAGATCATGCCAATCCGTACCGCGCAACGCGTTTCACTCGTCAAGCCATCAGCGACCATTGCAATGTCAATGAAGGCTGCTGCCCTGAAAGCCGAAGGTAAGGATGTTATCTCGCTGAGCGCGGGCGAGCCGGACTTCGATACGCCTGAACATATTCGATCGGCTGCGATCGAAGCCATCAATGAAGGCAAGACCCGCTATACCGCAGTCGATGGCACGGCAGAGCTCAAGGATGCGATCCGTCAGAAGTTCTCGCGCGACAACAACCTCGACTACCAGCGTGATCAGATCCTGGTCTCGAATGGTGCCAAGCAATCGATCTACAACCTGCTGCAAGCACTGATCGATCCGGGTGATGAGGTCCTGATTCCAGCGCCATACTGGGTTTCTTATCCGGATATGGTGCGGCTGGCTGGCGGCGAACCGGTAACGTTGAGCACTACAATCGAAGCCGAATTCAAGATCAATCCTGAACAGCTCAAGAGCTCGATCAACGATCAAACCCGACTTCTGATTTTGAACTCACCTTGCAATCCGACCGGTCGCGGCTATCGCAAGGCCGAATTGGCGGCACTGGCCGAGGTGCTGCTGGATTTCCCGCGCGTGATGATCGTGACCGACGATATCTATGAACCAATCTGGTGGGCCGACGAGCCGTTCTGCACGCTTGCCGAGGTCTGCCCCGGTCTCAAGGACCGAACCGTTGTTGTCAACGGCGTCTCGAAGGCCTATGCGATGACAGGTTGGCGCATTGGCTATGCCGCAGCCCATGCAGACCTGATACGTGAAATGCGCAAGATCCAGAGCCAGAGCACTTCCAATCCGTGCTCGATCAGCCAGGCTGCAGCAGTGGCAGCGCTGAACGGCGACCAGCAGTGCGTGCAGCAGATGTGCGCTGCATTTCATCAGCGCCACAACTGGCTGGTGCCTGCCATCAATGCCCTTTCAGGGGTGCAGTGCGCACCAGGTGAGGGTTCGTTTTATGTATTTGCCGATTTCAGTGATGCCGTCGAACGACTCGGGCTGGATGACGATCAGGCGCTGTGTGAACATTTACTGGAAAAGGCCGGTGTTGCGCTAGTCCCGGGCGGCGCATTCGGCGCACCTGGCCACGCCCGATTCTCCTTTGCCTGTTCACAGGATTCGCTCGAGCAAGCCATCGACAGGATCGGGGACACCTTACGCTGATCCGGTGACGCTCGCACGGTCCATCTTCTGACAAAAACATCGGTCAATTTCCTACCCGTGCTCAAGCAAGCAACCGACTGATTCGTTAAACCTTTTAGCGCATGCTGTTGCCAGGTTTTCACTGGAGCAACTGTCATGTCATCAAAACACTCGGGATTCACGCTGATTGAGCTTTTGCTCTGTCTGTCCGTGCTGGCGATCTTGCTGTCGCTTGCAGCACCTTCCATGCAGGATTTCCAGCAGCGGCAGCGTATAGTTTCAACCGCCAATGAGCTGGTTGCACACATCAACATTACGCGTATGCACGCAGTGAGCAGCCATGAACTGACGATCATGTGCCCCTCAAGCAATGGCCAAACCTGCAGTGGCGGCAACCGCTGGGAACTGGGCTGGGTCATTTTTCGAGACCCGGATCGAAGCGGCACGCCGGAGCGCGCAGAGGACATTTTGCGCGTCGGTCACGGCATCAAAGGGCTGGTCATCGATTCAGCCGGTCGCACACGACTTCGCTATCAGCCCGATGGCACTGCCGGCGGCAGCAACCAGACCATCAAGGTATGCGATCGACTCAACCCCGATCAGTCACGCGCCGTGATTATTTCAAATCCCGGGCGGCCACGAGTGGATGAGCTGCCGGATCGACTGAATTGCCCTGCGCCCTAAGTTGCGAAGTGAGCCGCTTGGCGCTAGGCTGGAAGCATGAAGCTTTCACATCAATTCTGGCTGATTGCAAGTATTGCGATGAGCCTGCTGATATCGAGCCCGTCCTGGTCTGCCAAGCTGTATGACATTGAACTGTTCGGTTTAAAACAATCAGCCGAGGATCGCTACAGCGCCCATGAGCAGGGGCTTGCCGACCGGCAAGCCGCTCGCTCGTCTATCAGTGCGGCACTGGAACCCGAATTCGCTCAGGCTTTACAAGGCGAAAAAAACACGCTGATGTTTGAGTGGATCCAGGCCGAACCAGACCCATTGATGAAAGAAGCGCTGCTTTCCGTATGGCTGAGCAGAGTCGCTGCAAGCAGCCAGCCGCTTGCATTCGATACAGCTGCGTTGGAGTCACTGGTTGGAACGAGACCGGTCATCCGAATCCCGCACCATGAAATGGTCCATCACAGCATGCCTGCATTCAATATTGCGCAGCGTGCATCCAACCTGTTAGCCCTTCAACGCCGCCATCAACAGGCTGCACTGTTGACCAACGATTCAGCCGCATGGTCGGCCGCCTGGCTGCAGTCACCCGATTCCGAGCAATTCAAGGCAGCCGAGCTGGCATTCAAGAACAGCACTGTGATTGAACAGCAACAGTTGATATCCAGGTTGCAAGGGCAGCTTGAACAACGGCCAAACCTCTCGAAGGCGCTGTCTCGAATGCTGGCACATTTCGGCCATGAACCTGCACTAGCGGCAGACATCATTCAGTTCGGGACAGTCGTCGATGCACGCGCTGTATTAAGGATGATTAGCGCGCACGGCAATGCACTGGAGCTGGCCGAGCTCGCATTGACGCGCCCGGAAATCGGCGGGTTGGCCATTCAAGTCTGGTTGGACAACGGCGGGGTCGCAGATCAGAAGCTGTGGTCACTGCTGGACGATCCATACCTTGGAGCCGACGCAGCGCGCGCCCTGGCGGTCCACTCCAAAACGCTGACCACGCAGATTCAACAGACCATCGAGTCCTCCAAACCGCTGGCGAGAGCCAGAATGTTGCTAGCGCTGAAATTGCGCAACTCGGACGCATCCATCAGCTTGCTGAATCAATTGATCAAGGCCGAATGGATGTCGGATGCACAGCTGCAACTGGTGTCGTCATGGCTCTGAACAAGATCAGTCCAAGGTGGCCGGTCGCGGCCATGACGCTGCTCGTAGCCCATCTCGCAGCAGCACAACAGCTGTTCGAATATACCGAAAACGACTTTTCGGGCAACACGATACCACTCGGCTACCCGGTACCCATTCCGGTCGAATCGACGCTGCCATTCGACGGATTCCGAACCTATGCCAGCCTGCATGCCCGCCACCAGGACTTGAGCCTGCAACACGATTTCATCCAGGCCACTATCGTGGGTCAAACGCTTGCAGGGCGTGATATCTGGGCCTATCAACTCAGCGATCCCGATCAATCAACCCGATTTTCCGGACCAGAATCATCCGCGCTGGTGATTGGCGGCGTGCATGCGCGGGAGTGGGCATCACCGGAACTGACCACTGGGTTGATCGAAGCCTATGCGACCAATGCCGGGGATCAGCACCTGTATGACTATCTGATCGACAATGTCACATTTACGGTACTGCCGGTAACCAACATCGACGGGTTTCTGCAGACTCAGCGCTACCCGACCGAGGTTTTTATCGGGCAGGATCCGCGGGAGCCCAGTTGGCCGCGTGACGGCCGAATGCGCCGCAAGAACATGAACAATGTCGACGAGTTCTTGTTGACCAACAACGACCATTTGTTTGGCGTTGATATCAATCGCAACAACACACCCTTCTGGGCCAGTTCCAGCGCGTCCTCTTTCGACCCAACAGAGCTCGTTTATCATGGCACTTCATCGTTTTCCGAACCAGAAAACGTAGCCATTCTCGCAGCAGCAGCGTTAGCAGGAACCGACCGCCTGCGCTGGTACCAGGATTCGCATTCATTTTCCCAGGTGTTTTTCTCGAAATACACCTTTAATCAACGCAGAAATCGGATTCAGGACCGGCTGCTTACGACCTATAGCCAGTTTCATGATGGTTTGTCCCTTCAGCGAAACGGCGAGCGCCGCGTCTATCGTGACGTCCCCGATCCGGCAGGCGTAGGCATTGGTACCACGGCTGGCTATTTTGCCTATACCCATCAGATACCAAGCTGGACGCTGGAAATTGAACCGCAGAACGGCGGCGAAGACTACGGCGGATTCGGCGCCAACCACGATGGATTCGTGTTACCTGAATCCGAAGTCACGCGAATGCGCACCGATATGGCGATCACGCATGCGGTCGTTACGTACAAGCAGGCCGGTCCACCTACAGTACGTGAGGTACAAATCCTGGATGACAGGGGCCGTCAAGTCTATTTCGCGCAATGGACCGTAATCGGCAATGGGCAGCGTCAGCTGCAAACAGAAATGATTCAGGCGCTGTTGCCCGGGTTTGATTACCAACTGCGGGTCAGCTTTGATAAACCGATGCGCTGGGAAGACCAGGGCCCTGCGCTTGCACCGGGCCTGGATGCCATCGCATTGACCCCCAATATCCGGATCCTTGAAGGGAATTCGGCCTTGATCATTCCTAATCGGGAGGAAGGTCAATGGCTGGGTCGGCCGGGCAGCGATGAAGCATTTCTGAACTATCGCTACGACACCTTTACAGTGGATTTCAGCGTACCAGCGGAACTGGACCTCGATGATTCTGGGCCGTACACACTGTCGATCAACGTAAAGGATTTTACCGGCCAATCATTGGATGCCAATCCAGCCACGATTACCGACTGGTCTGGTGGACGCTGGGTCGGCTATGAAAGCACGAATGGTTCGGATCAGGATCGAGGAGGTTCCGACCGAACGCTGGCCGTGCCTATATCACCGCAGTGGATGATCCGACCCTGGCTGCTACGTGGCCGCTAGCGGTCGAACACTTCCGGCTTCAAATACGGAAACAGCAGCACTTCGCGGATCGATGACGCATCGGTAAACAACATCACTAGCCGGTCGATACCAATGCCCTCGCCGGCCGTTGGCGGCATGCCGTATTCCAGCGCCCGGATATAGTCATGATCAAAATGCATGGCTTCGCGATCACCTGCATCCTTGGCTGCAGCCTGAGCCTTGAACCGTTCGGCCTGGTCCTCGGGGTCATTGAGCTCCGAAAAACCATTGGCAATTTCACGGCCTGCAATGAACAGCTCGAAACGGTCGGTAATTTCAGGATCGTTGTCGTTGCGGCGTGACAACGGCGATACCTCGGTTGGATAGCCGGTAATAAAGGTCGGCTGCACGAGGTTTTCTTCGGCTGTTTTTTCAAAGATTTCAAGCAACCGCTTGCCCCACCCCCAATCATCCTCGACATCAATATTGAGCGCCTGACAGGCTTTGGCCAGCACATCAAGGTCCCGTAGATCGGCCGAGGCCAACTCGGGGTAGTATTCGCGCACGGCCTCGGCGACGGTCAGACGCTGAAAAGAAGGATCGAAATCAATGTCTTCGCCCTGATAGTCCAGCTTGGCACCCTCCGTGCCCATCGCCTCAGCCAATTCGCGCAACAGCGTTTCGGTCAGATCCATCAGGTCGTTGTAGTCAGCATAGGCCCAGTAGAATTCCAGCATCGTGAATTCCGGGTTGTGCCGTGTGGATACACCCTCGTTGCGGAAATTCCGATTGATCTCGAATACCCGTTCAAAGCCACCGACCACCAGACGCTTCAAGTGCAGCTCGGGCGCGACTCGCAAGAACAGGTCGATATCGAGCGCATTATGATGCGTTTGGAAAGGCCTGGCGGTAGCCCCACCCGGCAGGTGATGCATCATCGGCGTTTCAACTTCCAGAAAATCACGCTGCTCGAAAAAATCGCGAATCATGCGGATCATCCGGCTGCGGACTTCAAAGATCCTGCGCACCTCGGGGTTCACGATCAGATCGACATAGCGCTGTCGATAACGCATTTCCTGGTCCGTCAGCCCGTGCCACTTCTCAGGCAGTGGTCTGAGCGACTTGACCAGCAACTCGACAGCCTCCGCATGCACACTGAGTTCACCGGTATTGGTGCGCATCAGGTGGCCACGCGCACCGATCTGATCGCCGATATCCCACTGCTTGAAGGCCTGATACACCCCCTCAGGCAAGTCATCGCGGCGCAGGTACAGCTGGATGCGTTCACCAGAACCATCCTGGATATGCACAAATGCAGCCTTGCCCATGATGCGGCGCGACATGATCCGGCCTGCAACGCTGACCGTTACCGCTTGTGACTCCAGGTGCTCCTTGGACCAGGCGTTTGCATCGGCATATTCGTTGTTCAAGGCCGCAGCAGTATGCTGTGGCCGGAATTGGTTGGGAAACGCATTGCCCTGCGCTCGGAGGGCCGTCAACTTGGTCCGACGCTCGGCAATCAGGCGATTCTCGTCGACCACTTCGTTTTCGGATTCGTTGTTTGTTTTTTCAGTCATAAGTATTCCAGAAGCCTGTTCCAGCAGATCAGGCAGAAATTCGCAGTTTCTCTGTTTTGCGTATCATCCACCCAATCTGCGTAATCTGCGGTTAACGTTGATTACTCCAAACCCGCCTGAAGCGAAGCAGCAACGAATTCATCGAGATCCCCGTCCAGCACTTTTTGCGTGTCGGTCCGCTCGACCCCCGTTCTCAAGTCCTTGATGCGCGACTGATCCAGCACGTAGTTGCGAATCTGGCTGCCCCAGCCGATATCAGCTTTTTCATCTTCCGCGGCTTGTGCTTTTTCACGCTGTTGCTGGAGCTCAAGCTCGTACAGCTTGGCGCGCAGCTGATTCATCGCGCGATCCTTGTTCTTGTGCTGTGAGCGATCGGTCTGACACTGGACTACAGTCCCGGTGGGTTCGTGTGTAATGCGAACGGCCGATTCGGTCCGGTTGACGTGCTGACCACCCGCACCGGAGGCACGGTATACATCGATGCGAAGCTCGGAAGGGTCGATATCGATTTCGATGTTATCGTCCACTTCGGGTGACACAAACACCGATGCAAACGAGGTATGTCGTCGATTGCCGGAGTCAAACGGAGATTTTCTGACCAGACGATGTACACCGGTCTCGGTGCGACACCAGCCGTAGGAATAGTCGCCTTCAACGCGGATAGTTGCGCTCTTGATGCCGGCGACATCACCAGCAGACGCCTCGACCAATTCGCTGTTCCAACCGCGATTCTCGGCCCAGCGCAGATACATGCGCAGCAGAATCTCGGCCCAGTCCTGGGCCTCGGTACCGCCAGAACCGGCCTGGATATCGATAAAACAGGGGCGATCGTCCATTTCGCCTGAAAACATGCGCTGGAATTCCAGCTCGGCCACGGTCTTTTCAATCCGCTTGAGGTCAATACCAAGACTGGTCAGAGTCTCATCATCGCCCTCATCCACGGCCATTTCGAAAAGCTCACTCGCCTCATCCAGGCCTTCAAACACTTCACGTTGAGCGGTTACCGACTGATCCAGTGACGCACGCTGCTTGTTCAGGTCCTGCGCGCGCTCCGGATCATTCCAGATTTCCGGGTTTTCGAGTTCCCGGTTGACTTCCTCGAGCTGTTCTACCTTGCCATCGAAGTCAAAGATACCCCCGAAGCATGCCTGCTCGTCCGGTCAGGTCATCCAGAAGGTTTTTCAGCGAAGTCTGTTCCATAGGGTATTGCTCGAATTATGGGCTGCAAAGTCCAATATTGTAACGACTGACGGCCCGAAATGGACTCGGGCCGTCAGTCGCTACTCAAATTGGTAAGCGAATATCAGGGAATGACCAGCCCCACTCGCTCAAAGCCATCGAAGAAGAGCGGCGCTTCCTGTTTCCACTCGAATGCGCCCATATCACAAACCGCTGTACCGTCACCATCACCGTCACCCGGTCGATCAATATCACGCGCATCGGTAAAGCGGCATAACGCCGAGTTGGCAGAGTTGATTGGATTGGGGTTGGCGTTATCGATTGCCAGATTGCCGTCAGCGGGCGGGACTGTGCGGGTTGCACCGCCATAGTCAGCCAGCGGAAAGAAACGTCCTGCATCTGCAACAAGGTCGTTGAAGCCGTTGATCATGCAACTCATATCCGGTAACAGGTTATAGCCCGCATTCGAAAAGGTCGCCGGGGGATTATTGTTGAAGGTTGAACAGGCATCACTTGTCGCCGTCGTGAACAGGTTGTTCCATACCGAAAAGAAATCGGTTTCGGATGGGTTGTATGCAAGGTGCGCAGCGCCGCTCGATAGATTGACATTGTCAATGAATGAGTTATTCCTGATGACCGTTTCAGCCTCCCGGAAATAGATCGCCCCGCCGGGAGCCCTAGTAGACGTGTTAGCAAGAAAAGTATTGTTGGCTAGGCCGAAAAATGGCCAGTCACTTCCCTGAACCTGGGTCGCGGTCCAAAGCGCCGCGCCAAGCCCGGCCCGATTGCCTGCAAACAGGTTGCGGTTGATGGTGGCGACGTTTTCAGGCCTGAGATTGAGTACAACGGCACCGCCCTCTCCTTCGTCGGCCTGATTGAAAAGAAATTCATTTTCGATCAAGCCAACATCTGCATCACGGACATAGACCGCACCGCCCTGGTGAGCGGCAGCATCGAGATTGTCTGACGTATTTAATTCAAAAACATTGTTGATCAAGTCCACGCGGCCACCGTCGGCGTATACCGCGCCACCGAACAGGAGATCTTCGGTTCCGTAGACCCGGTTACTGATGAACTGGCTCCCACGGATATCCAATACCCCATCGGCACCGAGCTCGGTAAGGATTGCGCCACCAAGTGCAGAAAAGGAATTCGTTGGGTTGGCAAAGGACTCTTGCTCACAGCGTTCAAACACTACGTTGATGACCCTCACTTCCAGGTTCCCGCCGCCGGTAGCGCGAATACAACCCCCACCGAACAATCCATCCGAGTTCTGAAGCTTGAGATTTTGAACAGTGAAGCCATTGGAATTACTTCCCAAAATAAAGATTCGGCCTTGCGTATTCGCATCGATGGCAAGGCCAGGTGCAGCATTGCCGTCCACTTCAAGGGTATTGAACACCACCAAAGGTAGATTCGATGTTAGAAATATAGTTTCTCCGGCCAGGGCCGGATCAAATTCAATTCGATTATCCCCACCTTGGCTATTATGCTGTTCGATCGCCCATCGCAGCGAGCCCGGGTTGCTGGTATCAGCAGTTGAACTCACAGTAAATGTTGCCGCCGACAGAAGGCTCGGGGAAAACAGCAGTATTAATAGAAGTATCCGCATGAATCGCTTCCAATGTTGAATTCACTACTGAGTACGCATTCATCGGGCCACAAGCGCCATCAATTCAATCATTCTCGAGCAGTACGTTGGTTCACCCAGTGCTGAATATTCAGTTGCGGTGTGATTTGACCACGCCAGCGATTGATTTCCAGCCGATAGGTAATGGCCAACGGGTTCGGCAGTTCCTGATGGCAGCGATCACCAGCGCCGAATGCAATTGCGTCCAGCACGGGGCCTCCACTGACAGGAGTCAACGAAAGCTTCAGATGCTTCTGTCCGACTACCCGACGATCCAGCACTGTAAATTGCCCGTCGAACAGGGGCTCTTCCCAGCCCTGTCCCCAGGGCCCTGCGTCTGCCAGTGCCTGAGCTGTTTCAACCGACAGCTCATCGGAAGACAGTGCACCCTCGCTGAGCACTTCATCAGCTTGAAATCTCAGATGCGCAACAACATCATCGAAGGCCTGCTGGAACGCTTCGAGCCGGGATGACTGCACGCTCAAACCAGCAGCCCGTGCATGACCGCCAAATTTATCGACCAGGTTGGGATGCAAGGAATCGATCTCGACCAGAACATCCCGCATGTGAACACCTTGGGGGCTTCTGCAAGAACCTTTCCATTCATCGGAATCCGGGGATGCTGGCGCCATTGCAATGACCGGGCGCTGCAGTCGCTCACAGATTCGTGAGGCAACCAGCCCCACTACACCTGGATGCCAGTCCTGGCTTTGCAGACAAAGGCCAGCAGGAATCGACTGGATCTTTTCAAGCTGCTGTTTGACCAGCACTTCGGCATCTTCGACCATGTCGGCTTGTACTGTCTGTCGATTGCGATTGATCTGGTCCAGCTGTTCGGCAAGTTCACGTGCGCTGGACTCATGCTCTGCGAGCAAACAGCGGATGCCGATGCTGATGTCATCCAATCGACCTGCGGCATTCAATCTTGGGCCAGCGATGAAGCCCAGGTCGCTGCTCGACACATGACTGAGATTCTTGCCGGCCACTTCAAGCAGCGCCATGATACCGGGCTGGCAGCGCCGATTCCGGATACGCTGCAACCCCTGATATACCAACCTTCGGTTGTTTTCATCGAGCTGAACAAGATCGGCTACTGTGCCTAAGGCGACCAGGTCCAGCAGCTGATCCAGGCGAAATTCAGCCGGTTGACCCCTTGCCCGCAGCGCCCTGCGCACCCCGATCAGCAAATAGAACATGACCCCGACCCCGGCTAAGTGGCGTGACGGAAATGGGTCATCCGGCAAATTTGGATTGACAATAGCTGCAGCAGGAGGCAGCACAGGGCCGGGTAAATGATGATCGGTAACAATCACGCGGGTTCCAGCTTTGGAAACCTGCTCGATGCCAGGGATGGAACTGATTCCCTGGTCGACCGTGACCAGAATATCGGGATTCAGCTCGAGGCATTCAGCAGCCAGCTTTGGACTCAATCCATAGCCATGGCGCACACGATCTGGCATCCGCCACTGAACGTCGGTTGCACCGAGCCCGCGCAACCCGCGGACGGCCACGGCCGTGCCGGTCGCACCATCGGCATCGAAATCACCGACGATCAGTATCCGTTGACGAGCTTCAATCGCATCGGCCAACATCTCGCTGGCGGTCTCAAGGTTGTTCAAATTCGGGCGCAACAATGCCTGCAGTCGATAATCCGGCGCCTCCGAAAGCCCTCGAGCGCCCAATACGCGGGCAAGCACCGGGTGATCGATACCTATTGCGGTCGAAGTTGCGCTGCGTCTTCGGACCTGAACGCTGCGAATCATTGGTCAGCCTTACGCCAGAACGCCCAGCGATCCCATCGCCGCATGCGCCAGCAGCGCTGCTGATCGAGCAAATCGATCTGGCGCAAATGGCCCTTTGCCAGCGCGCGCATTGCAGGTTGAATCCAATCTCGCTCGAGCGCCTCAAGCTCCGGCTCGGTCCGCAGCGGCTGAGCCTGCACCAGCTGAACGCCAGCTTGCGGGGTGAATGAATGCTGGTCACAAAGCTCGAACTGCGTCCACTGGGCCAGCCCACGCCAGACCGCGCTGATTGCGCCCCCGGAAGAACTCGACATGATCTGCCCACTGCAGGCAGGTCGGGTTTTCGGCAGGCAGCCAGCGCCCCAGAACCACAAGCCAAGCGATTGTGGCGTGGCATCATCAAGCGCCCGGAACTGATGAAAAATCATCTGACTCTCGTTCAACAAGTTGCGCCATCGAAGCTGCTGTTTACCCACCGGCAGGACTTCGTCCAGACGACGTCCTGCGACCTGATCCAGCGACTCGAAATGGCAGTCAATAGGCTGTTGGCTGCGGATCAGCCCATAGTGACCAGGCGCACCAATCTGCCAATCAAGCCCGACTGCTTCGAACATGATGCTGAGCTCATCAATCAGTGGCTGCATTGCGCCCTTGAGTAAATCCAGATCCGCGCGCGAGTGGATCCACACGGCCGTCAGATCGGGCATCAAATAAACCGGGTCAAAACGGAGCCAATGTTCATCCGGATGCGGTTCAGCTTGATCTGCCAGGGCAGTCAGCGCTGCCGGACTGGCATGCTCAAGGCCAAGCAGCGAGGCGACCGGGAGGACGCCGTCGATTTCAATTGACTTTGCGCGATGAACAAACAGGCCGAGACCTGCAGGCAGCTTCTCAGGTGGTTCCAGCCAGTGCTGCAGACCTGGCGCATCGATCAGCAGCTGATCATTGTTCGACACGCCTCTGCTCTATTCCTGTCCGTCGTAGCGAACTTCCACAATTTCATAGACGCGCAGACCGTTCGGCGTCTGGACTTCAACGACATCGCCCTCTTCCTTGCCGATCAGGGCACGCGCAACAGGCGCAGAAATCGCCATGCGTCGATGCTCGACGCTGGACTCCAGGTCACCGACAATCTGCCAGTAGACTTCTTCGGCGTCATCGACATCTTCAAGCAGGGTTACGTGCGCACCGAACACGACTTTGCCCTGGACATTGAGTGTTCGGGTATCGATGATTCGAGCATGCGACAGGGCCGATTCGAGTTCCTTGATTCTTCCCTCGATAAATCCCTGCTGTTCGCGTGCGGCATGATATTCCGCATTCTCTTTCAGGTCACCGTGGGCACGAGCTTCGGCGATGGCCTCGATAACCTGCGGTCGCTCGACCTTTTTCAAGCGTGTCAATTCTTCGCGCAGGCGCTCTGCGCCCTGTGCGGTCAATGGATGCTGCGACATGATGATTTCCTGAATTCGATCGGATCAGACCGACTATTGTACTGGTCTGAAGTTCAACAGGTTACCCAGCCAATGCCTGGGCACGATATTCCTAGTCGGCAGGAATCAACAAGTGAAACTCCGAGAGGCTTTGAACGTTGCGTTCATCCCAGTGCTCGAGCGCGCGCAGCGTTGCGCGAGCACCGGCAATGGTGGTCGAATAGTTGACTTTGCGCTGCAGCGCCTCGCGCCGGATCGAAAACGAATCATTGATGGCCTGGCGGCCTTCGGTGGTATTGACGATATAGTCGATCTCGCGATTTTTGATCATATCGACGATATGCGGTCGGCCCTGAATGACTTTGTTGACATATTCACAGTCGATCCCGTGCTCGTTCAGAAATGTCCAGGTGCCCTCGGTTGCAACCAGACGAAAATCACGTTCGATCAGGTCTCTTGCAACTTGCAGCAGCGGTTGCTTGTCACCGTCGCGTACCGATAGAAACGCTGTTCCGGTGCTGGCAGCCTGGATACCAGCGCCCTGCTGGCCCCTGGACACCGCGGCGCCAAAACTCGTTCCTACGCCCATTACCTCACCCGTCGAACGCATTTCAGGCCCCAGGATCGGATCGACCCCCTGGAATTTGATAAACGGGAAGACTGGCTCCTTTATGGAATAGAAACCACTTTTCAAGTCTTTTGTAATATTCTGTTTTTCAAGTGTTTCTTTGACCATGCAGCGCGCGGCAATCTTGGCCAGCGGTTGCCCGGTTGCCTTCGACACAAACGGCACGGTGCGCGAAGCTCGCGGATTGACCTCCAGCACAAAGAGTTCGTCATCGCGCACCGCAAACTGCACGTTCATCAAACCAATCACGTTCAAAGCGAGCGCCATCTCGCGCGTTTGATCGGCGATCAATTCGATCATGTCGGGCTCGAGCGAGAACGGCGGCAAGCTGCAGGACGAATCGCCTGAATGCACACCGGCCTGTTCAATATGCTCCATGATGCCGCCAATCACCACCCGCTCGCCGTCGCACAGGGCATCCACATCGACCTCGATTGCATGATCGAGGAAACGATCAAGCAGCACTGGTGAATCGTTCGAAACGCTGACCGCTTCGCGCATGTAGCGACGCAGTTCGTCGACGCCATGCACCACATCCATGGCGCGACCACCGAGCACGTAGGATGGACGCACGACCAGCGGAAATCCAACCTGCTCAGCCAGCGCAATCGCTTCCTCAGGTGTCCGCGCCGTCCGGTTCGGCGGCTGCTTCAGACCCAATTCATTGAGCAGTGATTGAAAACGCTCGCGGTCTTCGGCAAGGTCGATCGAGTCAGGGCTGGTGCCTATGATCGGGACACCCGCAGCCTCCAGGTCGCGAGCCAGCTTCAGCGGGGTCTGGCCACCGAACTGGACGATGACACCTTCGGGCTGTTCCAGCTCGATAATGGCCAACACGTCCTCCAGCGTCAGCGGCTCGAAATACAGTCGATCCGAGGTATCAAAATCAGTCGACACCGTTTCCGGATTGCAGTTGACCATGATGGTTTCAAAGCCAAGTTCGCGCATGGCCATGGCCGCGTGCACGCAGCAATAATCGAACTCGATGCCCTGGCCGATTCGATTCGGGCCGCCACCCAGCACCATGATCTTGCGTTGCTCACTGGGACGCGCTTCGCAGTCCTCTTCCCAGGTGCCATACAGGTAGGCCGTTGAGCTGGCAAATTCAGCAGCACAGGTATCGACACGCTTGTAGACGCGCCGGATATTCATGCGCTGACGCAAGCTCCGGATCGCATGCTCACTGGTCTCGACCAGACGGGCGATCACAGCATCGGCAAAACCGGCGCGCTTGATTTGCCGGAGGACTTGTTCATCCAGCGCATTCAATCCGCCCTGCTGGACAACACGTTCCATTTCAATCAGTGCCAGAATCTGGTCCAGGAACCATGGGTCGATAGCTGACAAACGATGGACATCGGCAAACGCCATCCCGCGCCGAAACGCTTCAGCCACATACAGGATGCGTTCGGGTCCGGCCTCGCGCAATTCACGCTGCAGCAGCGTATCGGCATCCAGTTCCGGATGTTCTTCGAGCGGCAGTGGGTCGAATCCGTCGATGCCGATTTCGAGACTGCGCAATGCTTTCTGCATGGATTCGGCAAAGGTGCGACCCATGGCCATGGCTTCGCCGACTGACTTCATCTGCGTCGTCAATCGACGGCTGGCTGCAGGAAACTTCTCGAACGCAAAGCGCGGAATCTTGGTCACGATGTAATCGATGCTCGGCTCAAACGATGCCGGGGTTGCACCACCGGTGATTTCGTTATCCAATTCGTCCAGCGTATAGCCAACTGCCAGCTTGGCCGCAACCTTGGCAATCGGAAAACCGGTTGCCTTGGACGCCAGGGCAGATGAACGCGACACGCGCGGGTTCATCTCGATGACCACCATACGACCATCGGCCGGGTTGACCGCAAATTGGACGTTTGAACCGCCGGTTTCAACGCCGATTTTTCGCAACACTGCAATTGAGGCATTGCGCATGATCTGGTATTCGCGATCGGTCAAGGTCTGCGCCGGGGCAACAGTAATCGAGTCCCCGGTATGAATACCCATCGGGTCGATATTCTCGATCGAGCAGATGATGATGCAGTTATCGGCCTTGTCGCGCACCACCTCCATCTCGAATTCCTTCCAGCCGAGCACCGACTCCTCCAGCAGCACCTCGTTGGTCGGTGATAATTCCAGCCCGTGACTGACAATGTCTACAAATTCATCCTGGTTGTAGGCAATACCGCCGCCCGAGCCACCGAGCGTGAATGATGGACGGATGATGGTCGGAAAGCCGATCCGGCGTTGAATGTCGATCGCCTGATCAATGCTGTGTGCCACTTCGGCGCGCGGCGTTTCCAAGCCGATATCATCCATCGCATGCTTGAAACGCTCACGGTCCTCGGCCATGTCGATCGCATCCTGTGAAGCACCGATCAGCTCGACTCCATATTCGTCCAGCACGCCCTCGCGGACCAGATCCAGCGCACAGTTCAATGCAGTCTGACCGCCCATGGTCGGCAACAGCGCATCGGGCCGTTCCTTGGCAATCACTTCACGCACATACTCCCAGCGCACCGGCTCGATATAGACTGCATCGGCAGTTTCAGGATCAGTCATGATCGTGGCCGGATTCGAGTTGACCAGGATGACCCGGAAACCCTCAGCTCGCAGCGCCTTGACCGCCTGGACACCGGAATAATCGAATTCGCAAGCCTGGCCAATGACTATTGGCCCGGCGCCGATGATCAGAATTGATTGGAGATCATTTCTCTTAGGCATGGTGTTTTCCGGGACTCGGGACTCGGCACTCGGGACACGCAGAGGGAGCGCGCCTTAATGACTGATGCAAGCGTTGTAACATCTGCCCAATTCGCTCGTGCGATTGCAAGACAGAAGGTGGATTGTCATCTGTAACAAAACCCAGCGTTCCAGCAAGCAGCAGTTGCGATTGCAGTTCAGCGCAGGATCCTGATGCGTCAGAGACAAATCGGGCATCGTCTTTTCTTGAAGCTCTGCCGTTACCTCTGGCAATACCTGAAGGAATTGAGATCGCACTGCGCTGGATTTGACTTGTCAGTACGTGCTTGTGCTGATCAGGAAACCTCTCCGTTCGCTTGTATCCGTCTTGTGCCAACTGCACGGCGAATCGCCAAACACCCAACTGCCGAACATGCGTGATCCTCACGCGATCTCTCCAATATTCGAGTCTCGGATCCCAAGCCCCGCGTCCCGCATTTCCTGCAGAAATTGATCAAACAAAAACTGAATATCATGCGGGCCAGGGCTGGCTTCGGGGTGGCCCTGAAAGCCGAAAACCGGCGCATTCTTGACTCGAATGCCCTGCAGACTGCCGTCGAACAGCGAGCGGTGGGTCGCACTGACATGATCGGGCAGTGATGACTCGTCGACGGCAAAACCATGGTTCTGGCTGGTGATCATGACGCGGCCCGTTTGCAGATCCTGGACCGGATGATTGGCACCATGGTGCCCGAACTTCATTTTCAGCGTCCTGGCGCCAAGCGCGAGCGCGAGTAATTGGTAGCCAAGACAGATTCCGAAGGTTGGAGTGCCATATTCGACGATCCTGCGAATGGTCTCGATGGCCTGAGTACAGGGCTCGGGGTCGCCGGGGCCGTTCGACAGCATGAATCCATCCGGTTTGAGTTCCAGTGCTTCGTTCAGCGGATATTCTGCGGGTACAACAGTGACCCGGCATCCGGATTCAACCAGCAGCCGGAGAATATTGAACTTGGTGCCGAAGTCATAGCAGATCACGTGGGGCCGATCCGCATCAGCATCGCGTTGATTCGAGCCAGACGCAATCACCGGGAGTCCATCGGTCCATTCGTAGGGTGCCTGGCAGGTATTCAGGCTGGCCAGATTCTGTCCGGTCATTGGTGGACAGTCGCGCGCCAACTGCAGGGCAGTACGAGTCTCAGCCCTGTCACCAGCCATCAAGCAGGCGTTCTGTGCTCCCGTTTCACGAAGCCGCGTGGTTAATGCACGCGTATCGATACCGGCAATGGCGACCATATTCTGGTCCTTGAGCCAGTCCGATAACGATTGGCTGGCGCGCCATGAGGAGTAACGGCGCGGCGCATCGCGCACGATCAGGCCGGCGGCTCGGCCTCGTTCGGACTCCATGTCTTCTGGATTGGCGCCAGTATTGCCAATGTGCGGCATGGTCAACGTGACCAATTGGCCGGCGTAGCTGGGGTCTGTCAGAATTTCCTGGTAGCCGGTCATGGCCGTGTTGAACACGAGCTCGCCCACCGCCTGCCCGTTTGCACCAAAGCCAATACCGGAAAACAGCGTACCGTCTTCCAGCGCCAGAACTGCAGAATGCTTGGTCAAATGCTCCTCCGGATAGGCAAATGCGGCGGACCGATGAGGCCGATCACGGCATTTGTCGAGTTCCGACTACGACAGTCGAAGTTCGAGAAAGTATTCTAAGGGAAATTCCAGCCAGGGTGGCGTCAGGCTGAATCAGTTTCCAGCATATCGCGCAATGCATACAGTCCGGCAGGCTGTTTGGCCAACCAAGCAGCTGCCCGTAGCGCGCCCAGCGCGAATACCGATCGATCGGTTGCGCGATGCTTCAGATCAAGCTGTTCACCGACCCCCTTGAATACCACCGCATGCTCACCAATCACATCACTCTCGCGCGCGGAATGGATAGAGATGTGATCGACCGCATGAACCATCGATTGATTTTGCCCAAAGGCGTCGTCGGAACGTGCGCCTTCAGCAGACAGTGTCCTGGCCAGCACAATCGCGGTACCCGAGGGCGCATCGAGCTTGCCCCGATGATGGGTTTCACTGATGCTGACCGTGAAGTCGGGCGCCAGCTGGCGAGCAATCTGTCGCAGCGCACTACGCAGGACCTCGACCCCGATACTGAAATTCGCGGCCTGGCATATGGGTATATACGCAGCCGCTTGCTGAATTGCGTGCTGCAGGTCGTCATCAATACCGGTCGTACCAATGACCATCGGCAATTGTTGATGCAACGCAAACTCCAGGCTTCGTCGGCATAAATCAGGCAGCGAAAAGTCGACCAGAACGTCGGCCGGAATGGCCGAATCGAACCATTGGTCCTGGTTGGCCCTGCCGACAATCTCCAAATCTGGGCGCTGCGCGGCAATGCGTTCGATCAGCTGGCCCATGCGGCCGGAGGAGCCACTGAGTAGAAGCTTCAGCGTTGGTGCATTCACAGCCCCATGCGGTCGAAGAAATCCTTGACCGAATCGGTCCAGCTACGCGTTCTGGGGCTGTGATCAGCCTTGTCACCACCCTCCATCGTCTCGTCCAGCTGACGCAGCAGGTCTTTTTGTTCGCGCGTCAGATTGACCGGCGTTTCGACCAGCACGCGCACCATCAGATCGCCCGGGCGTGAGCTGCGCACCGATTGCACGCCTTTGCTTTTCAGCCGGAAAGTCCGACCGGTTTGCGTTTCCGACGGGACTTTCAGCATGACCGAACCATTCAGCGTTGGCACTTTGATCTGGCCACCCAGGATGGCCGTGGTCATGGCAATGGGAATCTCGGCGTACAGCTGATCGCCATCGCGCTGAAAAAGCGAATGCGGTTTGACCTGGATATCGACATACAGATCGCCCGATGCGCCCCCCTGTGCGCCGGCACCGCCCTCACCGCTCAAACGAATGCGATCGCCATCGTCCACGCCAGCGGGAATTTTGACCTGCAGTGTCCGGGTTTCTCGAACCTGTCCCGTACCATCACAACTGCCGCATGGGTCTGATATCTCCCGCCCAGAGCCCCCGCAACTGGGGCAGGTCTGCTGCACCGAGAAGATGCCCTGCTGCATACGCACCTGGCCCGCACCGCCACAGGTTGAACACACGTTCATCTTGCCGGAGGTCGAGCCAGAACCACTGCAACTCGAACATTTACCGATACCCGGCACACGTATTTCCTTCTCGATACCCTGGACCGCTTCTTCCAGATCCAGCTCGAGCGTGTAGCGGAGATCATGACCACGATTGGAGCGTGCCTGGCCTCCGCGGGTTCGGCGACCACCGAAGATATCGCCGAAGATATCCCCGAAAATGTCATTAACGTCACCAAAACCAGCACCAGGTCCGCCGCCAAAGCCGCCTGCTTGTCCATTCACTGCGTCAGGCCCGAAGCGATCATACGCCGCCCGCTTCTGTTCGTCCTTGAGCACCTCGTAGGCTTGCTTGGCTTCCTTGAAACGCTCTTGAGCCGATTCGTCCGGATTCCGATCCGGGTGATATTTCATCGCCAGCCGTCGATAGGCTTTTTTCAGCTCATCGTTGCTGGCGTTCTTCGATACGCCCAGAATCTCGTAATAATCGCGTTGGCTCATTCGTTGTCCAGGTTCAACTCGTTCATTCAAACACTGTGCCCAAAATAGAACATGCCGCCAGCAGGGGGCGGCATGTCAACATCGTATGCGGTTCAGCGCTTATTTCTTGTCATCATCCACTTCGGTGAATTCAGCATCTACGACGTCATCTGCGGACTGACCAGATTCATCTGGTGATCCCTCAGGAGCATCCGTCCCCGCTGCATCGGCCTGAGCTGAGGCTTGCTGCATCAATTCAGCACTGGTCTGCTGAAGCTCGTTGACTGCGGTATCGATCGCCTCCTTGTCGTCGCCCTTGATCGATTCTTCAACCTTCTCGATCGCAGCTTCAACTCTATTCTTCAGATCACCATCTACGGATTCACCCTGCTCTGCCAACAGGCTGCGGGTCGAATGCGCCATTGCATCGGCATTGTTGCGCACTGTGACCAGCTCGGCAAAGCGCTTGTCTTCCTCGGCATGAGTTTCAGCATCGGAGACCATTTTTTCGATTTCATCGTCGCTCAATCCAGAGCCGGCCTTGATTTCAATTTTCTGTTCCCGACCGGTTTCCTTGTCCTTGGCCGAAACGTTCAGAATGCCGTTTGCGTCGATGTCAAAGCTGACTTCGATCTGCGGCATGCCGCGCGGCTTGGCCGGGATGCCGGTCAGGTCGAAGCGGGCCAGCGATTTGTTGGCCGCTGCCTGCTCGCGCTCACCCTGCAACACGTGGACCGTTACGGCACTCTGGTTGTCTTCGGCCGTGGAAAAGGTCTGTTGTGCCTTGGTTGGAATGGTCGTGTTCTTTTCAATCAGCTTGGTCATGACACCACCCAGGGTTTCAATTCCGAGCGACAGCGGGGTTACATCCAGCAGCAACACGTCCTTGACGTCACCCTGCAACACGCCACCCTGTACCGCAGCACCCAGTGCGACGGCTTCATCCGGATTGACGTCTTTGCGTGGCTCGCGACCAAAGAAGTCCTCTACGGCTTTCTGAACCATCGGCATGCGGGTCTGCCCACCGACCAGGATTACTTCATTGATATCGCTGATCTTCAATCCGGCATCATTCAGGGCCGTCCGGCAGGGCTCGATCGAACGTTTGACCAGTTCTTCCACCAGCGATTCCAATTTTGCGCGCGTGACCTTGATATTCAGATGCTTTGGTCCAGATGCATCGGCCGTGATGTAGGGCAGATTGACTTCGGTTTGCTGGCTCGAAGACAGCTCGATCTTGGCGCGTTCCGCGGCCTCTTTCAGGCGCTGCAACGCGAGTGGATCCTGCTTCAGATCCACGCCCTGGTCTTTTTTGAACTCGGCAATCAGATAGTCAAGCAGCTTGTTGTCGAAATCCTCACCGCCGAGGAACGTGTCACCGTTGGTGGCCAGGACCTCGAACTGCATCTCGCCGTCAACATCGGCAATTTCGATAATGGATACGTCAAACGTGCCGCCGCCGAGGTCGTAGACGGCAATCTTTCGATCCGAGCCTTTCTTGTCCAGGCCATAGGCAAGCGCTGCCGCAGTCGGCTCGTTGATAATCCGGCGAACATTCAGGCCTGCAATCTTGCCCGCATCTTTCGTGGCCTGCCGCTGAGAGTCATTGAAGTAGGCCGGCACGGTAATGACTGCTTCGCTGACCGTCTCGCCCAGATAGTCTTCGGCGGTTTTCTTCATTTTCATCAGCACGCGTGCGGAGATTTCCGGTGGCGCCATCTTTTTGCCGTCGACTTCGACCCAAGCATCGCCGTTTTCCGCTTCAACAATCTTGAAGCTGGCCAGGTCCTTGTCTTTCTGGACTACGTCTTCACTGAACTTACGGCCAATCAGACGCTTGACGGCATACAAGGTGCGCTGCGGATTGGTCACTGCCTGCCGCTTGGCCGGCTGCCCAACCAGCACCTCGTCATCCTTGGTGAAGGCAACAATCGAAGGCGTCGTGCGATCACCCTCCGCGTTTTCAATGACACGGCTCTTGCCGCCTTCCATAACGGCGACGCAGGAGTTTGTAGTGCCTAAATCAATTCCAATAATCTTGCTCATACCGATTTCCCAGTCGAGTGTTGTTGTTCAATGTCAAAATTCAAATTCAGCGCGTACGGGCCTGTCTACTGCTTTTCCGGCAATCGTCGCGTCCTGCCCTGTTTAGTGGGGTTGATCTCACGCAATTTCAAACGCTTGACCGAACAAATTATTCTGCAGCCTTGCTGACGATTACTCGCGCCGGACGAATCAAGCGGTCGTTCAATCGGTAGCCCTTCTGCAGTACATCAAGTACGGTATCGGGCGCAAGTTCAGCATTTGGTTGCGCAACAATTGCTTCATGCCAGGTCGGATCAAATGATTGCCCGCCCGGGTCAATCGTCTCCAGACCATGATCTTCCAATACCTTCACGAACAACTTCTGCGTCAGGGCCAGGCCCTCGGATTCACCCTCACCACTCTGCGCAATCGCCTGATCGAAGCTGTCCAGCACCGGGATCAGATCGCGCAGCAGCTGCTCAATGGCAAACTTGCGCGCCTTGATCATCTCGCGCTCGGCACGCTTCTCGCGATTGTCCATTTCTGCACGGAGTCGCAGAAGGGCCTCTTGGTGCTGGGCGATTTCTTCCTTTGCCCCGGCCAACTCGGATTGTGGTTCGCCACCGGAGAGATGAATGCCATCCGCCGATGCAGCATTTTGTTCAGAAACTTCGGTCTCTGCGGAATCTTGGCCCTGTGCGTCGTTCTCGTCAGGGCGATGCGATGATGGATCTGACATGACGTAAACCTGAAAATAAAGTGTTGCTCAACACATGGGGTCAGATCGAATCAATCCAAGGCATACAATAGAGGTCTTGTCCTGTTGCTATCCATTCAACATCCATGCTGCATCGTCTGACTATTCAGAATTTCGCGATCATCGACCAGCTGACATTGGAGTTTTCGGCTGGTTTCGGCGTGATCAGCGGTGAAACCGGTGCCGGCAAATCCATCCTGATCGACGCGATCGGGCTGTTGCTGGGCGATCGCGCCGAAACAGGCCTGGTTGCCGATGGCGCTCAACGTGCCGACATCACGGCAGAATTTGTCTTGGACAAGCAACATCCTGCACGCCGCTGGCTGGTTGATCAGGCGCTGGAACCAGACGAAGATGATCCCCTGCTGATTCGCCGCATGCTGCCTGCAAACGGCGGTTCTCGCAGCTGGATCAATGGGCAGGCTGTTACGGCAGGCCAGCTTCAATCGCTGGGCGGATTTCTGGTCGAAATTCATGGCCAACATGCGCACCAGAAACTGACGCAAGCCACGGAGCAGCTCAACTGGCTGGATCGTCAGGTTCCAAGCACCATCAGGACGCATGTTCAACAAACAGCTGAAGAACACCGTCGACTGGATGACCAGCTTGAAGCGCTGTATGAACAGACTCTTTCAGCCAGCGAGCAGGAACTGCTGGAGTTTCAGCTGGGCGAACTGGATCAGTTTGCGCCCCAGGCTGGCGAATATGCGCAGCTGGAAACTGACCAGCGGAAACTGGCTTCGGTCGACGCGCTGCAGTTGGCTCTGGATCAATCACTGCAAGCGCTGGATGCTGACGAGAGCGGTGCGCAGCATCTCACGCATCGTGCTCAAGCCGAGCTTGAGCCACTGCAGCGCAATGCCGAGGAGTTGACCGAGATCGTTCAGATGCTGGAGGAGGCCAAAGTCAACCTGGCAGAAGCGTCAAGCGCAATTGAACGGGCCGCCGGGCAACTGGAGACCGATCCCAAGCGCCTGAACGAAATTGACCAGCGCCTTGGCCGCTACATCGAGTTGGCGCGCAAGCATCGGATCGAACCGGCCGAACTCGCCGGCTTTCAACAGGGTATTGCCGAAAGACTGGACCAGATGAAGCAGTCCAGTCAACAGCGCGAATCGCTCGAGCAGGCACTCGAGAACGCCAGAAAACAATGGCTGCGGCATGCAAAAAAACTGCACAATGCACGCCAAAAGGCAGCCAGGGTGCTGGAGCAGTCCACTGCCGATGCATTGGCTGAACTTGGCATGACTGACGCGCGCATCGAGTTTGAAATCGAACTGGATACAACGGCAATGGTTAGCCCAAGTGGCGCTGATCGAGTGGCCATCGGGTTTTCAGCCAACCCTGGTCAGTCGCTGAAACCCCTCAGGAAAGTCGCATCCGGCGGTGAGCTGTCACGCCTCAGCCTGGCCATGATTATTGCCTCGGCAGATCCTTCGAGCACCATCACCAGAATCTTCGACGAAATCGATGCGGGAGTCGGCGGCGAAACGGCGCATCGGGTTGGTGATTACCTGCATCGATCCGGTCAACAAGGGCAAAGTCTGTGCGTGACACACCTGGCTCAAGTCGCAGCGCGCGCTGACTTTCAGCTAAAAGTCAGCAAACAGGCCAATAAGCACAAGACGCTGGTCGAAATTCACGCGCTGAATGACGATCAACGCATCCAGGAACTGGCGCGCATGCTGGGCTCGGAATCATCGGACATCAGTCGACAGCATGCCAAGACATTGCTGCAGGGCAAGCAGGTCAAGATTTGATTTTTTGAACGTACAGCACCAGTGAGTGATCAACAATTTCATAGCCGCGATCGCGCGCCATTTCTTCCTGGCGATCTTCAATTTCCTGGTCAAAGAATTCGATGACTTCACCGGACTCGATATCAACCATATGGTCGTGATGGTCGCCTTCGTCCAGTTCGTAGCAGGCCTGGGCCGGTCGACCCGAACCGTCATCAAACATGTGCTTGACCACCAGCCCGGCTGCTTCGAACTGGTTCAGGACTCGATAGACTGTCGCCAGGCCGATGTCTTCGCCCTGGTCGATCAGCAGCTTGTAAACATCATCGGCGGTAACGTGTTTCTGGTTTGCGCCTTCAAGCAGCTCAAGGATACGCAACCTGGGTAAAGTAACCTTCAGCCCGGCTTTTTTCAGATCAACCGTTTCTTGCGACATTCGAATAACACCGATTTAAGGTAAACGTATTGTATCATTTGCAGCTGTTGTGACATCCAAGTTCTCTGCCATGCGCCAATTATCCAGCTGGTTTTTTCTAGTTGCCTTCTGCTTGCTCAGCACGGGCTGTAACGTTGTATACAAGCAAAATATCCAGCAGGGCAATGTGCTGGAGTCCGAAGAGGTTGAGCAGCTTGAAATCGGGATGACACGCCGACAGGTGTTGGCACTGCTGGGTTCACCAGCGGTTGAGAACCCGTTTCACGCCGATCGATGGGACTACATCAATTCCTTCGCACGTCGCGGCGGAGACCCGGAGATGCGTCGTTTGACCATTGAGTTTCAGGCCGACCAGGTGACAGATTATTACGGCAATTACCTCGAAGAACTGGATCTTTCCGAACGCACCGAAGAGACCATTGAAGAAGCGCTCGAGGAGCCTGAACTTCCGCCCGAACAGCCGATTAATACCGTGGTGCTTCCGGATCAACCTTGATCAGCCATTATTGGCAGCTCGTTCGGGAATTGCTGGTTCAGCTTTGGCCGACTGAATTCCTGCGCGCCATATCACGACGAACTTGCTTTGGGTCCGCTTTGAGCGGACGGTAAATTTCAATTCGATCGCCCGCCTGAACCACGTGATCGGGCCTGCGAAGCGTGGCAAAAATACCGATACGGTTTGGATCAATGTCGAGTTCCGGGTGCTGTTCTTTCAGGCCTGAAGCAGATATTGCATCATCAATGGTCGAACCTGCTGCGACTTCAACGGGGATTGAAACCTGCCGGTCCGGCCACGCCACCGCAACCTCGACTTCGATCATGCCACCAGAACCAGCCTCGGCATTATCCATACAGCTTGTCAGCTCGCGTGCAGAAGTCATCCATCATGCGGCGGGCAACTTTGGTAAAGCCTGCATTGAACGCCGCAGCCAGTACCGGATTGTCAAAATCAAAGCGGAGCAGCAGCTCGACCTTGCATCCCATCCCCAGGTCCTGAAATGTCCAGCGGCCATTAAAATGCTGAAATGGACCATCGGCCATACGCATCGTCAGGCTCCGTCCATAGACCAGCGAATTCTGGGTACGTATGCTGTGATTCATTCCTGCGATGGACAGTGCCAGCGTGGCTTCCTGCTCGGTATCGGACTGCTCGTGCACTTCTACATCGCTGACCCACGCCAGGAAATCAGCATAGTGCTCCACATCGCGAACCAGCTCATACATTTGTTCGGGACTGTAGGACACCAGCGCAGAACGCTTCACTTCGGGCATGGCAAAAAATCGACAGGATGCAAGGCGCATCATGATACAGAAGACAGAATGAAAAAAAGAATCCGCTACACTTGATAGTCAATCAGGAATCGATCATAGGCATGGCCAAGAAAAACGATCAAAAATCCAGTTCAAACACAATTGCACTGAATCGAAGAGCGCGCTACGAGTATCACCTTGAAGAGCGTCTTGAAGCTGGAATTGCACTGCTCGGCTGGGAAGTCAAGGCACTGCGGGAAGGCAATATCCAGTTCAATGAGAGCTATGTGCTGTTGAGTGGTGGTGAGGCATTTCTGTTCGGCTGTCACATCACGCCGCTGGTTTCAGCCTCATCACACGTCAGCGCCGACCCGATGCGCACCCGCCGAATGCTGTTGCACAAACGCGAACTCGACCGCCTGATCGGACACGTCGAACGCCAGGGCTACACACTGATCCCAACGGCCATGTACTGGAAAAAAGGCAAAGTCAAAGTCGAGATCGCGCTGGCCAAGGGCAAGAAACAGCACGACAAACGGCGCACCGAAAAGGATCGTGACTGGGAACGGCAGAAAAGCCGAATCATGAAAGCGGGATAAGCCTTTTGTTCCAGGATCGAACTTTTTCAGCCAGCAAGAGGTCTGAATTAATTGAAACGACCTGGTTGCGACCAGCAAGGCGTCAGGCCATTCAGCTTCGATATGCAATAATGAACACACATTTCGAAATCAAGCTGAAATCCGCAGCCGATGTAACGCAGCAACCGCAGCATATGATGCGTGCGGCTATCGAGCACCGCCGGACGCCGATAGGCAGTCGCGCAGTAGCCCGTTGAAAAAATTGTTTTTGTAGCGTCACGAGCGGCTGGATATCGGAGGTCGCCGGAGCGTAGAAACCGCAGTGTATGATCGATACATGAGGATTTCGAGCACCGCCGGACGCCGATAGGCAGTCGCGCAGTAGCTACAAAAACAATTTTTCAGGGGGCGTACTGGCTTCGACGTAGATCGGACGTACCCTGGCGCATGCCGAGGAGGCAGCAATCCTCGTAAAACCTGGCTGCAAATTGTTAGTTGCCAACGACGACAACTACGCACTGGCTGCCTAAAAACCAGCCTGCTCCCGACCGCTTGAGCCTGCGCTTGCGAATCGGGATCATTTAGCAGGATCGCGACGGGTCGCGTCTCAGGGCCTGTTGTTAAATTACACTGAGACTGGCCGTTGCGCATGCCCTGCCCCTCGGGCGGTGTAACGGTAAGAAAAAATCG
>JGI12210J13797_11084130_pt1 | contig 31313 bp, 27 predicted proteins | sample ElkSlonscriptome_3_FD_13797 | JGI IMG/M metagenome (IMG submission 13797) | reverse complement strand
CTCTTCTATTATTTTCTCGATCTTCGTAAAGAAAACCTCATAGGTGAAATTATCGAGAACATATTGATAAATTTCCTGATAGTTCCAAGGTCGATTATTGAAGTTTTGAATTGCTGAATAGAGGGCATCCGGAGATTGGCGATTGAAGCAAAGCCCTGTTAGCAACGGGATTTGAGTGTCTAAAATCCCACCTGCAGCATAGGAGATGACAGGGGTTCCACTGGCATTGGCCTCAATTGGCACTAAACCATAATCTTCAAGAGCGGCGACAATAACAGCCCTTGCCCGAGACATCAAATAGGTGCGCTGCTCATCGCTGACGTAGCCCAAAAATTGAATATTATCCAACGCCATGGCCTCCAATCGCTCTCGCTCAGGGCCATCGCCAATAATAATAAGCGGCAATCCTAGCCAGTTAAACGCCTCGACAATAATGTCGATTCGCTTATAGCCTAGGCAGCGAGATGAGACTAAATAAAAATCATCTTTTTGATCGGAGAAGGTGAATTTTTTTTCGTCGATTGGATAGTTAACCGTCATCGCAGGCTTGCCGTAGATGCTGCGGATCCGCTCTGCTACAATTGTCGAGTTTGCAATGTAGGCATCCGGATTTTGGGCATATTTCATATCCACTGCCCGCATTCGCTTGAAGATGGGCTCAATCAGGGGATACAGGGGTCGGAAGTCTTTATATTGCTTCAGATAAGTTTGGGTATCCCACAGAAAGCGCGTGATATTGTGGCAAAAGCAAATATGGTGGGCATCGGGTCGCTTTCTGACCGCTTTTGCAAAGCTTGTCGTACTGCTTAGAATCAAGTCATATGCTTCTAAGTCTAGCTCTTCAAATGCGTTGAAGTAGAAGGGAGCCAACATGCGAAAGTATCGACTTGAACCAGGGATTTGCTGTAGTTTAGTCGTCCTTACGGTGCGATCGCTCAAATCAATTGTATGTTCGGGATCGTATATCGATGTGTATATATCGGCATCAGGGAACTGTTGGCAGAACAGCTCAAAAACGCGCTCTGCTCCACCCCGCTGAGTCAGATAGTCATGGACTAGGGCTATCTTAGGCATAAATTTTTACAGAGTGGGTCTAATGTCTATGAATAGTTACAACCCCAAGTACGCAGCACAGGATAAAAATTTGTGATACCTACCTGAATCTATCTTCAGGAAAGTGAATGTATTTCAGTATCGCCCGGAAACGAAAAAGTAGCTTTGCTGTGAAAGCTACAGCAAAGCTACTCAATGAAGATCAAATTCGGGATTTGTCTCCTTCACTCTGGAGACCTATTCTCATGGGCAGGAGTGTGCGATCGCCCTCACCTGCAGAGCTATCGCATCACACAATATTAAAAATTACCGCCAGATCTAGAGCCTACCGTGTTGGAGCCTCTAGATTTACGACGTTAGCGATGGTCACCGAAGAACCAGTCGGAGAGCGATCGCTAGATGTTGCCGTGGCGGATAGGCTTGCCTCTTTGGTAGCGTCTTTCCCTGCCAGCAGCAGCTTAGGAATGTTGAGTTCAGGAATCTCTAAGCTACTCCCGATTGCTATTCTAGCGAGCTGGAATCCATCATTGACCTGTCCTAAAGCCTGCTGCAAGAGCTGACCTGCATTGACGGCAACCCAGCCGTCCGCTGTGCGCTGACGATACTCAAAATGAAGGTGAGGTCCTGTGGAGTTGCCGGTATTGCCAACCCGGCCAATTACGGTGCCTTGCTCAACCCACTCACCAGATTTGACGAATACTTCAGACATGTGGCCATACAGAGTTTGAGCTGAACGCTCATCATGCTGCAGAACCACCGTCACGCCATACCCACCTAAAATATCGGACAGCGCTACGCGCCCAGAAAAAGCGGCGACTATAGGCGTGCCTTCGGGAGCCGCCATGTCGGTTCCTGTATGGAGGCGATGATTGCCAAAGATGGGGTGGATGCGCCAGCCAAAGGGAGATGAAATTCGAGCCGGGACCGATAGGGGAAACATCAGAGCCTGATCGCCATTGCTCTGCAGGGCTTTTGGTCTAGCCGTGCGACTGTAGTAATCACGGACAGAGCGGCGCAGGTGGATACCTCGTCCATCAATGGTGACAGCGCCGACGCGCACCGCGTTAACGTCGGGACGCGAGATGCTTCCAGGCGAGTTTTCCGCCGCAGGTTGGTCTGCTGGCGCACTGTTGGCCGTAGCGGCATCACACAAGCTTGACGGAATCTCTTGCCCTTGGCGAAGCACGGTTTTGCAGCCTGTCGAGCGCTCTGATAAGACAACATCTGGGCCGGCTGTTGGCTCAGTTGCCCCTAAGCTGTAGTCCGTGGGATCAATATACTGGGTGCCATAATCGACCGATTGCCCCTTTGCCGACGGATTGGGCTGTGCGGCGTCAGGGACCTCAACGGCAGGCTCATCAGTCATTGCAGTAGGGTTTTCTGTCTCAGATACTGCTGAGCTAGAGCCATTGCTTGGCGGCGTGGCTGGAGTTGACACCGAAATCTCTATGGCTGAGAGATCTATCGATGGAACATCGGCTGTCGTCCTGTCGATCGTCCTGTCGACATCAACGCCGATGAGATTTACAGCCTTGCCATGGTTTAGGTTGGCTGCGCTAGCGAATTGTTCGGTATCCGCGTCGTCCGAGGCCTGGTCTACGCTGATCTCAGGCGGGAAGTACTCCGGCGGTAAGATCAGCGCTGTCTCCGTAGGATCGGCATCTACTGCCACCGGAGGCATTGCAGTAGAGGTGGCCGTTTGGGCTTCGACCATAGGCTCTGCCGCAATAGCCGTGACGACCTGCTTTGCAATTGCGACATTGGAGAGCCCGCTGACCAAACTGGCACAGCCTAGGCCGCCAGCGACAACAGAATAAATGCGCTTATGAGAAGTCTTGGGAAGAGATTTAGTCATATGTCGGCAGTATCGATATCAGTACTATGTGGTGCAGTTCGTCGCTTTTTGAGCGAGTAGATTTCAGGTGAATTTAGCGTGAAGTTTCCGTTAAAGATAAAAGATAAAAATATAAACTAATGCCAACCCTATGATTGGCTGGTAACCGTAACCTCGATTTCTAAGGATAAACGCTATGATACCCAGGCGACAAATTTAGTCGGCATGGACGCAGGGCGCTGCCACAAAACCAGAACACCAAAACCAGGACACCAAAACCAAGATACCTGTTCACTATAGCGATCGCCCGCATTGTGATCCGGATGCCTTCAGTGCATTGCGCGATGTTAGGCGCGATGGTAAGGCCAGCCCCTCTACCCTCAACGGACGCCCACATGGAGGCCAATGGGGTCTTCTAGGGTATCCCCAGCTTCTGTCCCTGTATGGTAAGCCGCCAGCAAGATATCGCTTGTTTTGCCCCAGGCGATCGCTCCGGTGTGGTCCAGCCCGATTGCGCCCAAGTCTCGGTGGTTTTGGTTGGCCTCTGCGCAGGAGCGGGAAAACGCCGCTTCCAAGGTTGCACCATCGGTGACGCGAACCACAATACGGGCTGCGAGGCACTCGTCAATGATGTCTTCCCCAATACCGGTACAGCTCACCGCTGCCATCGATGTCGCGTAGTTGCCAGCGGGCATCGCAGAGTCGCTCACGCGGCCAACCCTCTCAAAGCCCTTTCCACCGGTTGATGTCCCCACCGCCAGCCGCCCCTGGCCATCCCGGGCCACCACGCCAATAGTGCCACGGCCTGCTTCTTCAGAGACAGGTTCAGCGATAACGCTGGCCATATCGGGGTTAAACTCACCTTTACGCTCCTGCATCCATTCCTGCAGCCGCAGATCTGTCAATGGGCTGTAAATCGGAACGTTTTGGTCTCGAGCTAGAAGGGCCGCTCCCGTCTCTGACAGCACCCGATCCGGCGCTCCCTGGAGCTGCTGAGCAAGCTCAATGGGGTGTTGAACCTGCCCAACATTGATGATGCCGCTAAAGCGCTGCTGCTCACCGCTCATCAATGCAGCACTCATGCGCACCTGCCCGTCAGACTGAAGCACAGAGCCCGTCCCTGCATTAAACCGCGGCTCATCTTCTAGCAGCTGACAACCCAGGACAACGGCTTCTTCTGCGGTACAGCCATTTTTCAGGGCGGCATAGGTTTGCTGCAAAATGCTGTGGAGCGATTGACGGACAGCGGCTATCCCGCCTTTCCCTTTGAGGGAGCTACCGGCACCACCGTGAATAATAAGCTTAGGCTGCACTTGGTTCGTCATGCTGTCTCGTCTTTCCCGTTAACACCACCCATAAGGGCAATAGGCCGTATCACTATAGACCATTCAAGGGGTTGGGGAGGCGTCCTGTCGGCTTGATCTACGACGGCGGCAGCGTTCAGAACAATATTTGACCTCATCCCAGCAGTCTTTCCACTTTTTGCGCCACGAAAAGGGACGCTGACAAACGGGGCAGATTTTGGTGGGCAACTCGTCGGTAGAGCGATGACGTCCCATCAGCACATAACCTGCTACAAAATGGATGAATAGCGCAGTAAATCGAAGCCGCACAGCGATGGCACAGCGGTGGCACAGCGATTCAAGGCGCTACATTAAGTATGGCAAATACTCTTGGGTCGGCAAATAACGAGCATGGGTCAATGGTAACTGGGCTAGATAATCTACGGATTGTGCTGGTGGAACCTGCAGGGGCGCTCAACGTAGGAGCGATCGCCCGGGTGATGAAAAACCTAGGGTTCTACCAGCTTGTGGTGGTCAATGCCCGCTGCGATCTGCTCGGGGAAGAAGCACATCTTATGGCGGTGCATGCGGCAGATGTCCTAGGGCAAGCCCGCCAGGTTGCAACATTGCCCCAGGCGTTAGAAGGCTGCCAGCAGGCGGTTGCGACCACAGCGCGCCCGCGGGCCAATCAGCCCCTTTATGCTCCTGATGTTGGGCTCAGGCGGCTGCTGCCCCTAGGCTCAACGTCAAACCTGGAGATAAACCCAGGCCCCCAGGCTAGTCTGTCGGCATCAGCCTTGATCTTCGGCCCAGAAGATCGAGGATTGAGCAATGAGGAATTGGCCTATGCCCAATGCAGCATCAAAATCCCGACCAATCCTGAATATGCCTCTCTCAATTTGGCCCAGGCGGTTGCTATTTGCTGCTACGAATTGTCCCGCATTGCTTCAGGCAATGCCCCAGATGGCATCTCCGACGGGGCCGTGATTAGTGCTTCCGGGCCGCCCGAGGTCGACAAGGACATCGCTTCTCTAGACGAGATGGAGCGACTGTATCGCCACTTAGAAACAACCCTGCTCCACATCGGCTACATCTACCCTCACACCGCAGCTAGTCGGATGGAAAAGTTTCGCGCCATGGGCCACCGGGCGCAGCTATCACCTCAAGATGTCACAATGTTGCGGGGTATCTTACGCCAAATCAGCTGGTTTACAGGCTCAGGCCAAATGTAGACGGCGTAGAATATGGGCAGCACAGCATACGGAAAGCACAGAGCATAGTTGACGCATGATGTAGGGGGCGTCAAACTTGAGCAATCCTGTGAGACGGTTGGAGAGGAGTAAACCAATGGCAGACTTGAGACGCCCTAGGCGATCGCGACAGCAAACGACTCCACAGCCGCGCAGTCGGCGACGTCGGCCAGCTGCACCTAGTCGCCCAGCGTCACGGCGGCAGGGTCTCAATCTACCGTCAGGGCGTCCCCTACCGCCGCCGAACCAGCGCCGCTCTAGTCCATCCCTCACCCCCACCCCACGGTCCAACCTGCGTCTGCTCTCCGCCGCCGATTCAGGGACCTCCTCTTCTCCCCCGCGTCTCACCCACCCATCGCTTCCCCTAGGACGGCCCCCGCGCCGCCCCAGAATCTCTGACTATGCCTCCGCATTCGGAGGACGGCGCTCAAGACAGCGGCTAGGCCCAGTAGCCTCTCAGCCCTCTGCCCTGCGGCGATCGCCAGGAGGGTCGATGGCCGTCCGCCGCCCGCCGCAGCTGACGCCGGTCCCGGTCCCCAAGTCAGCTAGCTCCGCCGCGCCGTCCCTAGTCCCCGCGCCGCGCCGACCGCGCCCTCGCAAGCGGCAACCACGACAGCCATCACGCTGGCTGTATGGCCTGCGGTTACTGATTTTGGGCCTCGGCATTGCAGCCATTGCCGGTACCCTGCTATCTGCCCTGAACCCAGCCCGACAGGCTGGGCTTGAGTCCTCGTCCCCCCAAGAGCCGCAGGCAACAGATGCAGCTGCATCAGCTGAGGCCGCGACCCAAGCTCAACGGGCGCTAGAGCTGGCATCTTCAGGGTCTGAAATGACGGCGCTTCAGGCAGACATCAATACGGCGATCGCGGCCTATTCTCAACTCACGGCAAAGGTGGCGATCCTAGACTTTGATACAGGTCGCTATGTCGATATCGCAGGTCAAACCTCGACGTCCGCTGCCAGCATTATCAAAGTGCCGGTTTTGATCGCCTTTTTGCAGGCGGTGGATGCGGGAGACATTGCTCTTGGCGACACCGTTACCATGCAACAGGGGGATGTGGCTGAAGGCTCTGGGACCATGCAGTACGAGCCCGTTGGCACAACCTACACCGCCCTAGATGCGGCGGACATGATGATCACCATCAGCGATAATACGGCGACCAATATTCTGATTCGGCGACTGGGGGGGATTGCTGCCGTCAATCAGCGCTTTGCCCAATGGGGACTTACCCAGACGGCGATCGCCCAGCCGCTACCAGATCTAGAGGGCCAAAACAAAACGACGCCTATGGAAATGGTGACCCTGTTGACCACGGTCAGTGACGGTAATCTGCTCTCGCCGCGATCGCGGGATCTGATGTTCGACATCATGCGCCATACCGTGACAGATACACTTCTGCCACAGGGTATTGCCCCTAGAGCCACCATTGCTCATAAAACAGGAGACATCGGCGACATGATTGGTGACGCTGGTGTCGTGGATACCCCAGCCGGTCGGCGCTATGCCATCGCCGTCATGGTAGAGCGACCTTTCAATGATGAGCAAGCGGTTGAGCTTGTGAGAGACGTCTCCGGACTGACCTATGATGCTATCTCAACCTCTAATGCCTTAAACTCTGAGGCATCAGACTCTGAAGCATCAGACTCTGAAACGTTGAGTTCTGGCACCTCAGACCAAGACACCGAACTCGAAATGCCGCTAGAGCAGTAACGCAACAGCGGCGTTTGAGCTATCACATTGAAGTTAGCAACAGATCTCATCTGCTGCTGCGTGGCATAGTCATCGGATTATAGTCATCGGGGTATAGTCATCGGGCTACAGTCAACGGGGTATAGTCATCGGGGTATGATATTCCCCTTGTAGAATTTTGGTCTGATGAGTAGTCGGGAATGCTGTAAGATCTGTCCGTTTGGAGCAATCTCACAAAAGTTTGTCGTGATCTCGCTGACTGCTCTGTCATTTTGCCCAATAGAAGGGCAGTGCATCGGCTTTGGTGTGTGGAGAACAACGTATGCGTAATCGGTTTCATCCCCTTGTTTTAGCATCTATGACGGTGTCGGCCTCAATGGGGATAGCCCCGGCTGTTCAGGCCCAGCCCCAACCGCTGCAGCAGACCCGAATTGCTGACAGCGCCGCTGTTGGCGACCCCCTGACCTTAGATATATCTGAGGTAGAGTCTTTTCAGTTCGAACAGCTCTCTGTTGCCGCTCCCGTATCCATCCCGATTACAATGTTTAGCCCTGAGGGCGAGGCGAGCCTGCTCGCAGATGTGGTTTCGCCGAGCTTGGCCCAGGCTGCTGACGATGAATCCAATATTGAGATAGCGCCGGATCGAGAGCCAGATCCCGACTCTGACCCGCTAGAGATGTTCAATGAACCCACACCCAATCCAGCGGTTGAGGTGGAAATCGACCTAGATGATGACAATCCTTTAGAGGATGCGCTAGACGGTATCCTAGAGCCCGATGACAGTGGTGCTCCTGAACCTGAGGGTGAACCAGAGGTTCCGGTGGGTGACGACACGGCTTCCCCCACCCCGACTGACGACAGCGCTGCGCCGGACGAAGCCCAGCCAGAACAAAGAGTTCGGGTGGCTGAGGTGCGGGTCACCGGCCTCGAAGATCGCCGCGATCTAGAGGATTTAGTCTATCAGCAAATTCAGACCGAGCCTGGCCGAGTCACAACGCGATCGCAGCTGCAAAACGACATCAACGCTGTGTTTGCCACGGGCTTTTTTACTAATGTGCAAACCATCCCTGAAGATACGCCTCTGGGGGTGCGGGTCACTTTTCTGGTCGAGCCTAACCCCATTTTGCGGGAGGTCAACATTGAGGGCAGCGAGCTTGCCAGCCAGGGGACAACCTTAACCTTTGAAGGAGAAGAGCTTGACGTTGAGCAGCTTGCTGATGCAATTTTTGCGCCCCAGTATGGCACAACTCTCAACCTTTTGGACTTTCAAGAGGGCATCAACCAGCTGAGCAACGTTTATGAGGAGAACGGCTATGTGCTAGCTCAGGTGCTAGATGCGCGTCAGGTTTCTGACAGCGGCGTGGCAGTGCTTGAGGTGGCTGAAGGCGTGATCGAGAATATTGAGGTCAAGTTCTTGGACGACGATGGCCTTGATGTCGATGAGGACGGCGAGCCAGTTGACGGCAAAACCCGCGACTTTATCATCACCCGCGAATTTGAGACTGAACCTGGCGATGTGTTCAATCAAGAGGCGATTCAACAAGATCTGCAGGAGGTGTTCGGCCTCGGCATTTTTGACGATGTGCGGGTCACCCTAGAGCCGGGGGAAGATCCCCGCAATGTTGACGTTATTGTCAATGTTATTGAAGGCAGGACGGGGTCATTGGCCGCCGGTCTTGGCTTTGGATCCTCCAGCGGCCTCTTTGGCAGCGTCAGCTATCAACAGCGGAATTTGGGGGGCAACAACCAGCGGCTCGGTGCGGAAGTTCAAGTGGGTCAGCGGGAATTTTTGTTCGATATTCGCTTTACCGATCCTTGGATCGCTGGTGACCCCTATCGCACTTCCTACACCGTCAACGCCTTTAGCCGCCGCTCCATCTCGCTTATCTTTGATGGGGGGGAAGATGACGTCGATCTGCCGAATGGTGATAGCCCTCGGGTTCAGCGGCTTGGCACTGCCGTGAGCTTCAGTCGCCCCTTGGATGAGTGGCTCGGTTGGGAAGGCTGGCGCGCATCAACGCAGCTGCAATATCAACGGGTTTCCATTCGAGACTCTGATGGAGAACTTGAGCCTGAAGATCAGTTTGGCAACGACCTCAGCTTTGATGGCGACGGTACTGATGAGCTGTTTACAGTCCAGCTCGCGGCGGTGCGCGATCGCCGTAACGATCCTCAGCAGGCTACCAGCGGATCGTTGCTACGTGTCGGAACTGAGCAGTCTGTTCCCTTGGGAGATGGCAGCATCTTCTTTAATCGCTTGCGGGGCAGCTACAGTCTTTACCTCCCTGCCAATTTGACCAATTTCAGCGATGGGCCAGAAGCATTGGCCTTCAACGTCCAGGCGGGTACTGTCCTCGGTGATCTTCCTCCCTACGAAGCCTTCTCTTTGGGAGGCACCGATTCAGTTCGCGGCTACGATGCGGGGGATCTAGCTGGAGGCCGCAGCTTTATCCAGGCCACGGCCGAATACCGTTTCCCCATCTTCTCTATCGTTGGCGGAGCGCTGTTTGCTGACTTCGGTACCGATTTAGGGACAGGTAGCGACGTTCCTGGTGAGCCTGCCAACGTGCGGGATAAGCCCGGTACAGGTTTCGGGTACGGTGTGGGGGTTCGGGTGCGATCGCCTCTTGGGGCCATTCGTGTGGACTACGGCATCAATGACCAAGGTGATGGACGCATCCACTTCGGCATTGGCGAGCGATTCTAGCGCCTCGCTGTACCTCCCCACCGGCTGCGCCTTGCCCCAGGCCTGAGCTTAAGCGTTGGGTCTCAGAACATGATACAGTTCAGAGGCCGAAGCCCTGTGTTTTGTCGCCTACGAAACCTGGTGCCCTGAGCCAGAACTACTGTCCTAAGCGGTGGGGCAGATGCAATAGCCCCCTGGAGCTGTTTACCACACTGACATCAATGGAGACTGCTGCTCGCCCACCTGATAAGAGGCCTCTCGTGCGCCAGGCGACTCTCGCTGCGCCGGTTGAGCAGATCGGTATTGGTCTTCATTCGGGCGTTGAGAGCCGCGTTCGGATCACTCCGGCCCCAGCCGACAGCGGTAGGGTGTTCATGTGCCATATCCCAGCGGATGGATCTCTTGACGGAGACGGCCTTCAGGATAGCAATCGCAGCATCGCCATCCCGGCGACGACTGCTCACGTTGTAAGCACACAGCTTTCTACAGAGCTGGGGGCTGAGGGTGTCACGGTGCGTACGGTTGAGCATCTGTTGGCTGCCCTGGTGGCCATGGGAGTTGACAATGCAAGAATCGACATCAGCGGCCCTGAAGTGCCGCTTCTAGACGGTTCGGCTTTGGTTTGGGCAGAGGCCATCGCTGCTGCAGGGCTGACAACGCAGAGTGAGCGAGACCTTTGGACGATTTCCCGCCCCCTTTCTCTGCAAGATGGAGACGCTTGGCTAGCGGCCTTTCCGTCCTCCGAATGTCGGTTTACCTATGGCATCGATTTTGACGTGTCGGCTATCGGCAATCAGTGGTTTAGCTGGGCTCCTGAGCAAGAGCCCTTCTTGAGTGCGATCGCCCCGGCGCGCACCTTCGGCTTAGCCCATCAGATTGACCACCTGCGTCAGCACGGCCTCATCCGTGGCGGCAGCCTAGATAATGCCCTAGTGTGCAGCAGCACGGGATGGTTGAACCCGCCCCTCAGGTTTTCAAATGAGCCAGTGCGTCATAAACTTCTAGACTTAGTAGGAGATATCAGTCTGACCGGGGCGTTGCCCCAAGCCCATATCATTGCCTATAGGGCGAGCCATCGGCTGCATGTTCAATTTGCTCAACAGTTGGTGGCCAGTGCTATTCAGACGAGCACGCTGTCTAATATACTGTCTTAACCTTCGCGTTTTTAATCTATATGTCCATACTGACCGACACCCACGCAGCCGCAAATCAGATTGATCATGTTCAGCAGGATGTTGCACAGAAGGAGGTCGCCACTGAGAAATCGACGCTGACCATTGAGGAAATCCAGCAGCTTTTGCCCCACCGCTATCCTTTCTCTCTAGTCGATCGCATCATTGAATATACGCCAGGCGAGCGTGCTGTCGGCCTCAAAAACGTGACCTTTAACGAGCCTCACTTTCAAGGGCATTTCCCAGGGCGGCCTATCATGCCAGGGGTTTTGATTGTTGAGGCAATGGCCCAGGTTGGTGGCATTGTCTTGACGCAGTTGCCTGATGTTCCAGAGGGCCTCCTGATGTTTGCAGGCATCGACAAAGTCCGCTTTCGCCGCCCGGTTGTCCCTGGCGATCAGCTGCTGATGACCGTTGATCTTCTGTCGGTAAAGCGCCGCCGCTTTGGTAAAATGCATGGACGCGCAACGGTGGAGGGGCAGCTCGCGGCGGAAGGAGAGCTTATGTTTTCCCTCGTATACTGATGTTGATATGTTGACGTTGGTGTGTTGACGTTGGCGTTTATGCCGCTGGAGCCAGAGTTTTGACAGCATTGATCCACCCTACTGCCGTTGTTCATCCTGGAGCGCAGCTTCATCCGACGGTGCGAGTGGGTCCCTATGCTGTTATCGGAGAGCACGTCAATGTGGGTGCAGGGACAGTGATTGGGGCTCACGTCGTGCTGGACGGCCGAACTGACGTGGGCGATCGCAACGAAATCTTTCCCGGTGCCGCCATTGGCCTAGAGCCCCAGGATTTGAAGTACGACGGCTCCGTTAGCCTGGTCAAAATTGGCCATGAGAATCGTATTCGCGAGTACGTTACCATCAACCGGGCGACCCAGGCTGGGGAAGCGACAGTAATTGGCGATCGCAACTTGCTGATGGCCTATGTCCATGTGGCCCACAATTGCCTATTGGAAAATCATATTGTGATTGCCAATGCAGTATCCCTAGCAGGCCATGTCCATATTGAATCTAAAGCCGTTATCGGCGGCATGACTGGCATCCACCAGTTTGTCCATGTGGGGCAGCTGGCGATGGTTGGCGGTATGGCGCGGGTAGACCGAGATATCCCACCGTTCATGCTGGCTGAAGGTAACCCTTGCCGCGTTCGAGGCTTGAACCAGGTCGGGCTGCGCCGGGCGGGACTTACCCAGCACAACCATGGGCGGGCGTTTAAAACCCTCAAACAGGCCTTTCGGCTGCTCTACCGCGAGGGCCTTAGCCTTGAGGCCGCTCTCGAAAGCATTAGCCATTTGGACAGTGACGATGCTAGCGATGCCGTTCTTCACCTGCGTCGATTCTTGCACAATAGCCAGGAGAAGGGACGTAGGGGATTAACGCCAGGCCGTAGTCGCAATGCCCAAAATGCCCCACAGAGCAGCGGCCCACAGACGCAGAGCAGTAGCTCACAGAGCAGCGGCCCAGAGAGTAGCTCACAGAGCAGCGGCGCTCACAGTAATGTCCACAGGCGTGAGGACTAGCGGCGCTACTCTATCGCGCTGATGCAGCTTATGGCAAACGGACCAATTCGAATTCTGATCAGCACCGGTGAGGTCTCGGGGGACTTACAGGGGGCTCTATTGATCGATGCCCTCCGTCGTCGAGCAGCGGCAGCTCAGATTGACTTGGATATTGTTGCTTTGGGAGGCGATCGCATGGCTGAGGCAGGGGCAACCCTGCTAGCGAACACGAGCGGTATTGGGTCGGTAGGTCTGATTGAGTCTCTGCCATTTGTCATGCCTACGCTGAAAATTCAGCGCCAGGTCCAGCGCTACCTGCAGGAGCATCCTGTTGATGCCACTGTGTTGATCGACTACATGGGACCCAATCTCAGGTTGGGCAGCTATCTCAAGCAGACATTTCCGGCGCTGCCGCTGATCTACTATATTGCGCCCCAAGAGTGGGTCTGGTCCATTGGGATGAAGAATACGGCCCGACTGGTGCAGGCGACAGATCGCCTGCTTGCGATCTTTCCTGAAGAGGCCCGCTACTACAGAGCCCATGGCGCTGATGTGACCTGGGTGGGTCACCCCATCGTGGATCATGTCAAGCGACTTCCCTCCCGGGCCGAGGCACGGCAGCAGTTGGGCATTGCTGACCATGAGCAGGCGATCGCTCTATTGCCAGCATCCCGCCGCCAGGAAATTGTGACGCTGGTTCCCATCATTTTTGAGGCAGCAGCCCGACTGCAGGCTGAGCAGCCCGACCTCACCTTCTGGGTGCCTGTCTCATTGCCCCAGTATCGTCCACAGCTCGAGCGGGCGATTCAGCGCTTTGGTCTGCGGGCTGCCCTCGTGGACCAAAAGCCACAGCTTGTGATCGCCGCCGCTGACCTGGCCATCTCAAAGTCAGGTACGGCCAACTTAGAAACTGCGCTGATGGACGTGCCGCAATTGGTGCTCTACCGCGTCAATCCATTCACATTTTGGGTTGCCCGTCGGCTGCTGCAGTTCTCTATTCCGTTTATGTCGCCAGCGAATCTGACGGTAATGGAGTCCATTGTGCCTGAGTTTATGCAGGGGGAAGCCACGCCAGACCGCATAGTGCAGACCGCGCGGCAGCTGCTCAGCGATGCCTCAGCTCGAGATAAGATGCGCGCAGGCTACAGCCGCATGCGGCAAGCGCTGGGAGAACCTGGCGCTTGCGATCGCGCGGCAGAGTCAATCCTGGACCACATTGAGGGTTCGATGTCGCTTTGAACCGATTGTGCTGTGATTCACTCTCTTAATCCACCCTCTTGATTCATCCTCTTGGTGTCAAACCAGCGGCGAGCGCAGCTCCGACCGATTAGGAACCAGTGTCCTGAGGATTCAGGTCTTGGCGCTCAGCTCGAATCTTTTGGCCCGCCTCAAATTCTTCACTGGCACGGCTGAACGTCAGCTTGAAATCGTCCCATATTTCTTCCATACCCGCCTGGATGCCGTCCCAAAGATTCTCTTCCACTGTTTCCATCTGGTCGAGCTTCATTTCGATGGCTTCTCGCTTGATCTGAAGCGCATCAAGATAGCGCTCGTAAGCTAGCATCGTTTCCTCATCAGACGGCTCAATTTGCTTCATCTGCAGCGCGAGCTTCTCAATTTTATTGTCAAACTCTGAAAGCTCAACACGCAGGGAGTCGCGGTAATGGGTATGGGCTGGATTCGTCGCCATGATTGCCTTACAGAGACGTCCCATCGAGAGCGTCAGGTGCAACCACTTCCCCCTCAACCGTCGGATTGACGTCACTGACAAGATCTAAAAAGGACGTCACATCGACTCCCATCTCTTGGCAGGCTCCTTTGAGCGCCTGCTCAAAAGTTTGGACATCATCTCCGTAACCGCAGCTGTTTGCGGCATCTGCAAGACCGCGTCTGGCGTTGGCCCGCGCACAGGATATTAGTTCTGCGCCCGTTAAAGGTTGTGATGCTGACATTGTAATTTAACCGTAATATCTGAAGATGACGCCGACAATCACTTTAGGACCATGCCGCGCTACTAGCTACTAGCATAGCAGCGAATCATGTGGCGAACAGGAGCCATACGCCAATTAGAGCGATCACAGCCCCTAAAAGCGCTCTGAGACTGATGTGCTCTCCTAGCATCAGCGCAATGGGGATCACAAACAGGGGGCTGGTAGCTCCGATGGCCTGGGCGATACCGGTGGCCGTGTACTTGAGCGCCGTTTGCTGTAGCCAAATCGCGAGGAACGTACTGGCGAAAGCCGTTGCTCCAATCAAAACTACAATTCGGGGCGATCGCAGTACGCCTAAGCCGCTGGGACGGGGCGACGCTCCAAGCCAAACGAGCAGTATTCCGCAGCCTGCCACGATGCGAATCAGGCCGCTCCACAATGGCGGTACAGCCGTATCTGCCAGGGCCGCCCGCGATAAAACAGCACCACTGGCCTGCGATAAGGCGGCAACGCAGCCAAAGATGATGCCACGGTTCAATCTCAAAGGGGGGGCCGTTTTTGACGGCATCACCTCCGGCGATCGCTCAACAATGACCCAGGCAACGCCAGCGACGGTCAACGTAATGCCCAAGGCGGCAATGGGCGGTAGTCTTTCTCCCAAGCTGACCCAGGCGATCAGGGCCGCGAGGGGTGGCGCGAGGGCTTCTAGTAATAGTCCCCGACGCGCCCCCATACAGTTCAGACTCTCGAAAAATGCAGTATCCCCTATTCCTATGCCGACAGCCCCGCTGATCAACAGTAGCAGGACTGATGTGCCGCTCATTTGGGGCAATACATCTTGTCGTAGCACGAGCGTCAGCAGGGTAAACCCGATGGCGGCAAGACCTTTGAGGAGATTCAATGTCAGCGGCGGAATGCGGTGGCCGATGCGAGCATAGATTGTGGAAGATGCAGCCCAGATGGCAGCGGATCCCAGGGCCGCCATCTCGCCACGGAGCGTAGTAATATCCATAACCTTGCTTGAGAGATTTGAACCCGAGTGAAACGAGAGAAAACTGCGGTACCGGGCTAAAGCCCCAACGTATCTAGCAGCCCATTGGTTTGCTTGGGAGAGACAAGGGAATTAGCACAGAGGATACCAGATGCCGCCACTGCCGGGACGCCAATGCCGGGTATCGTACTATCGCCTACTCGGTAAAGGCCGTCTATGGGGGTGCGGTGGTTCGGAAATAGCCCCTCCGATGCGGCGATCGCGGGGCCGTAAGTGCCCTGGTGGCGGCGCAGGTAATGCTGATGGGTCAGGGGTGTGCCAATCAATTCCAGCTCAATCCGCGATCGCACATCTGGAATCACCCGTTCAAGGGCAAGGAACAGAGGCTCAGCTCGCTGACGCTTGCGGCTGAGATACCCATTGTCTCGTTGCCAGCCGTCATAGGCTTCCAGGGTATAGGCATGCACCACATGGTGACCCTCCGGGGCAAGGCTTGGATCCCAAACTGACGGAATAGAAATCATGCAGGTCTGTCCCGGCTGGGTCAAGTCGCTATCATGGACCACAACATGGTGGCCCGTTAGGTGATCTAAACCCTCGGCACGAATGCCAAGGTGAAGGTGCATGAAGCTGTGAATAGCCGGGGTCTGCAGGGACTGTTGCCGAAAAGGCTGGGGTAAGTCCTGCTGGGACAGCAGATGGCGGTAGGTATCCCACAGCGTAGCGTTGGAGATGACTACCGGGGCCATCAGGCGAGAGCCATCCCGCAGCCTGACGCCTGTTGCGCGCCCTGCCTCTGTGATGACTTGCTCGACATGGCTGTTGAGTCGTAACGCCCCGCCCCATTGCGTCAGCCCTGTTACCAATGCCTCGACAATTGCACCACTTCCTCCCAGGGGATAGTCAATGACAGATCGGGTTCGTTCGCCAAACATGAACGCCACTTCCGGCGCAATGGTGCCCGCTGCCGGTAATCCCGACAGCAAAAAACACTCTAGATCGATCAGCCGTCGGACCCAGGGATCGCGAACTGTCTGATCGACGATATCTCCCACAGAGCCCTGAATGACAGGAATTTGTGGCAGCAGCTTGAGTAACGATAGGCCATAGCGCCGCAGCAAGATCGGCACGGCTGCCAAATCAGCTCGCAGCGCTAGAGTAGGGATAGGGCAGAGCGCTTCGTAAAGCTGCAGCAGACGGGCTTCAAATGCGGCCAGCTCCTGCGCTCCCGCTGACGTAAATTGGGCTACGGCCTCACGGTAGCGATCGCCATCGCCATATACCGGCAGCGTACCGTCAGGGAAATGGTATTGCCCCAGTGGGTCATAGGCCACTGTGGGCAGCTCGACTTCTAGGGCATTTAGCACCTGTCGCAAGGGATTGAGCGAAGGATAATGGCTGCTTGCTCCGACATTGCCTAGGCCGCAATAAAATGACGGGCCTGAATCAAACTGAAAGCCTCGGCGCGAAAAGCTATGGGCGGCCCCCCCGGCAATACTGTGGCTCTCACAGATGATCACGCGCTGCCCATAGCGGGACAGCAAGGCTCCGGCGACGAGGCCACCGATGCCGCTGCCGATGATGATTGCGTCTGCATCTGTCATAAAAATCAAATTTCTCTAGAAAATATGTCCAAAATGAGGCGGTTTGACCGCGTAGTTATACAGAGGCGGCGGAACATTGCGACCCTGTGAGGCGTCACGCCAGATGTCTCCCTCTGCTGTTCTCGCCTTGCCTCTGGCGATATTCTCCCTATCTGCGATCGCAGCATACCTGACCTATGGCGGCTCCTAGCCTCTTTCCCCGACGGCATTTTCCTTTGCAATCGCTTAAGCGGTTGCTCTATCGCCGCACCATCTTATTGTTAACCCTATTATTAGTCGCAGGCACGGTAGCGGCCCTGTGGAATGTGGCTCGTCTATCCACAACCCTGGTAGAGTCTCAGGCTATTCAAAGCTCGCGACTGTATGTTCAGGCATTGCAAGAAGCCCGCACCTTTTACAGCGATCGCGTGGTGGGTTCCCTCGATGGCGTCAACGGCGTGGTGATTCACCACGATCCGGTGGAGCAGCCCAATTCTATTCCGGTGCCTGCCACCTTCTTGATCGATCTTAGCCGTCAATTGACGACCGAAACGGAGATGACCAACGTCAGGCTTTACAGCGATAAGCCCTTTCCCTGGCGAGAAGACGGTGGGCCTCGTGATGTATTTGAGCGCAATGCCCTAGAGCGGCTGAAACAATCTCCCGAAGCACCATTTATCCGCTTTGAATCTATTGATGGCGTTCGGTCAGTCCGGTACGCAGTGGCTGACGTTTTGGGGCCAAGCTGCGTCGAGTGCCATAACTCCCATCCCGATAGCCCTCAAACAGGCTGGCGGGTGGGGGATGTGCGGGGCGTTCTGGAAATTATTACACCCTTAGCAGAGTTTACTCAGCAGGCGCGCCAGGGCATCAAAAGCACGACCATCACTCTGGTACTTCTGTTTGGGCTGGCAGTCCTTGGGTTGTCCTTAGTTGTCGGCCGCCTAACGCATATCTCCCGTGAGCTAGAGCAACGGGTGCAGGAGCGCACCGCCACCCTCAAGCAAACAAATCAACAGCTTGACCAAGAGAAACGTAAGACAGAGCAGCTGTTGCTCAACATTTTGCCATCCCCCATTGCGGCGCGGCTCAAAGCAGGGCAGCGCGACATTGCCGATGGCTTTGCCGATGTCACGGTGTTGTTTGCCGATATTGTGGGCTTTACTCAGATGGCAGAAGAGCGATCGCCCCATGACTTGGTTCAGCTGCTTAACCAAATTTTCTCAGCGTTTGACCAACTCACAGAGCAGTTTCAGCTAGAAAAGATCAAGACCATCGGCGATGCCTACATGGTGGTGGGTGGATTGCCCACACCCCGAGCAGACCACGCTGAAGCGATCGCTGAATTAGCAATTGCTATGCAGGATGAGGTCAGAAAAATACGCCAGCAGAGCGGAGACGCGATTGAGATTCGCATTGGTATCAACACCGGGCCTGTGACAGCAGGGGTAATTGGCACCAAGAAATTTATTTACGACCTTTGGGGTGATACGGTTAACCTCGCAAGTCGGATGGAATCCCACGGATTGTCTAGCACAATCCAGGTTAGCGAAGCTACATATCAGCGTCTTCAAAGCCGATATCGGTTTCGCGCTCGTCAGGATGTCTCAATCAAGGGCAAAGGAATGATGACGACTTATCTCTTGACGGGCCGACAGCCAACGCCCGAGCGGCTGTCGACTTTAGGTCCTGTTCAATAGTGCCCCTCAAATCACGACAACTGTAAAGTTTTGTTAAAAAAGCGATAGGGGGTGTGACCCCCTAGGTTGAGATGGCATATAGTTATTTGTAGATGCACCCTGATGGTTGGGAGGGCCAAGATTGGCTCTCCCTTTTTTTTGCCTATAGTTTCATGCATGGGGCCTGTAGTATAGGAAGGTGCAGTTCTGGGCCGTGATCGGGCCGAGACTATCCACTAGCGGCAGGTCACCGTCAATGTGGTATCTCCAGAGCAACAATACCGACTAAGATAGAGAGCATCAACACGCTGCTGCGCGTGATGCCAATGCTTAGATCAGAGGGGCGATACTCGGCCCTTCTTTGCACCAGAGCACCATTGCTTGCGCTACAGTACATGCGAACGTCACCTTTGCCATTCTTATGTTTGAAGCCCTTTCAAATCGGCTAGATGCTGCCTGGAAGACGCTCCGGGGTCAAGACAAAATCTCCGAGTCCAATATTCAAGACGCTCTTCGGGAGGTGCGTCGGGCGCTGCTAGAAGCTGATGCCAACCTGCAGGTCGTCAAAGGCTTTGTCGAAGAGGTCAAGGCCAAGGCTCAAGGTGCCGATGTTGTCTCAGGGGTTCGCCCAGATCAGCAGTTCATCAAAATTGTCCATGATGAGCTAGTTGCTCTGATGGGCGAGACCGGTGTCCCGCTCGCCCACGCGGATCCGGGGCCAACTGTGGTTTTGATGGCAGGTCTTCAGGGCACGGGAAAAACAACGGCTGCCGCCAAGCTAGCGCTGCATTTGCGCAAGCAAGAGCGCACGGCACTTTTGGTGGCGACAGACGTCTATCGCCCGGCTGCGATCGATCAGTTGGTGACCCTAGGTAAGCAAATCAGCGTGCCGGTGTTTGAACTGGGTTCAGACGCTAACCCAGTAGATATTGCTCGCCAGGGCGTCGAGCAGGCTAAGGCCGATGGCGTCGATACTGTCATTATCGATACGGCCGGTCGACTGCAGATCGATCAGGCCATGATGGCTGAGCTAGCTCAAATCAAGCAGACGGTTCAGCCCCAAGAGGTCTTGCTGGTTGTGGATGCGATGACGGGGCAAGAGGCCGCGACCCTTACCCGCACATTCCACGATGACATTGGCGTGACGGGTGCCATCTTGACCAAGATGGATGGCGATACCCGCGGTGGGGCGGCGCTTTCGGTGCGCAGTATTTCAGGGCAGCCCATCAAATTTATCGGCGTGGGCGAGAAGGTGGAGGCACTGCAGCCTTTTTACCCCGACCGCATGGCGTCCCGCATTCTGGGTATGGGGGACGTGCTGACCCTGGTGGAAAAAGCCCAGGAAGAAGTCGATATGGAAGAAGCCGAAAAAATGCAGGAGAAAATCCTGTCGGCTCAATTCGACTTTAATGATTTCCTCAAACAGACGCGGCTGCTGAAGACAATGGGGTCTTTGGGTGGTTTGGCCAAGATGATTCCCGGCATGAACAAAATTTCTGGGGACCAGCTGCAGCAGGGAGAGGTCCAGCTGAAGCGGGCTGAGTCCATGATCAATTCCATGACCCTAGAGGAGCGGCGCAACCCAGAGCTGCTCTCTAGCTCTCCTAGCCGCCGCCGCCGCATTGCCCAAGGCGCAGGCTATGGCCTCAACGACGTCAGCAAGCTGGTGAGCGATTTCCAGAAGATGCGATCGCTGATGCAGCAGATGGGCCAGGGCAATATGATGCCCGGTATGGGCGGCATGCCCGGTATGGGAGATATGTTCGGTGGCGGCATGCCCGGCACAGGGGGCGGCATGCCGGGCATGGGCGGCGGTATGCCGGGCTGGCGCGGCTACCAGTCCAACAGCGGCGGGAAGAAGAAGAAAAAGGGCAAAAAGAAAAAGGGTTTTGGCAGCCTGTAGGCGGTGTCTCGATATGTGGCAGGTTGACGCCTCGGCCTATCTTTTAGGTCACTGTTTCAGTACTGAGACAGTGAAATAGGACTGCTCTGAGATAGGATGGCAGGCAGGCGTTGCGATAGAAACTATCCTGGTTAGCTGGCTGTCATTCTGTATTGATCTGAAGCCAACATTGGCGGCACCTATAGGTGTGAGGATGACAAAATCGTTTTCAAAACTATGATCGGGCTGATTAAGTTAGCCCGATCAAGGGGAAACGCCATTCCAAAACGCCTCGGGCTTGACCATAGGTCGATCAGCATTGGGGCACTGAGCATAGCCGGCTATGCGAATCTCTATCGCTAAATTTTATTTATAAATTTCAAATTGCCAAATTTCGATGCGGCAGATATTCTGCATAGGGTTGTCTCTACCAACCGATTTATTTAGCGCAGACTTGGTCACCTTCCTTAAGATCGTTGAGATATCAGCAGTATGCAAGCTCATAGAAACGTCATCGCCATCAGCATCACCACGGCCGTTATTCTTGGGCCCACTGTCCCAGCAAACGCCCAACCCCATGGCCCTACAGCATTAGAATCGGCGGCAAAGGCATCTAAACCCCTGGCTCAAAAACCGCGATCGCGACTGGATGAGCCGTGGGCTGATCCTGCTGGCTCCGATGTCATACCAGAGCGGATCGATGCAGCGGAATTCAACGGCATAGTCTACGGCTTCGAGTCCCGTCAATCAGCCCCCATCTTTGCCCAAGCAGAAGTTGATCTGGGCAATAGCGATGCAGAGGGTCCCACTGAAGGAGATTCGCTAGGCGTTGACGATGACGCCGATTCGGAACCGACCAGCGAATCGACCAGCAACGACGACGCCACCATCACAGTTCCTTCTGATCCTCTGTCCCAACCCCTTGAACTAGAGGAAAGGGGCGAGTCAGACCCCCTCCCCCGCTTACCGGAGGGAGAAGCCGTAGAGACCGATGCAGACCTTGAGTCCGATACCGAAGTAGGTGCTGAGGCGGACCTTGAGGCGGACACCGACAGCAATGAAACCCCATCGGCTCTTGTCCAAGATGTCTTAGAAGCGCTACGTGCTCCAGCAAACCCGCTCTTTTTTCCAACCAACCCAGAAACGCTGGAGCTAACCGAAAATGTCCCCATTACCCTAGACCAGGCTTTGCAGCTCTCTTACCGCAACAGCCGCGACCTGCAAACGGCTCAGCTTCAGTTTGAGCAGGCCCAAGCCGCCCTGCGAGAGTCTCAAGCCCAGCGGTTGCCTAGCGTGAATGGTAGAGCGTCATATGATCGAACCTCGACCAATAGGTTTCAAGATGAAAGCAACAGTCCATTTTTTGCCGGAGGCAACAGTTCCGAAACCAACAATGTTGCGAGTGGAACCCTGTCACTGAGCTACGATCTCTTCACTTCAGGGCAGCGGCGGGCCAGTATCAGAGCTGCTCGCGAAGCCAAGCGCCTGCAAGAGCTGCAAATAGAAGTTGTAGCGGAGGAAATTCAGCTCAACGTCACTCAGGCCTACTACGACATTCAAGAAGCTGATGAGACCGTTCGCATCAACCGCGATAGCCTCGAGGAAGCGGAGATCAGCCTTCGCGATGCCGAAGCCCGAGAGCGTGCCGGTGTTGGTACCCGGTTTGACCGGCTCCAAGCAGATGTTGAAGTCGCCAATGCCCGCCAGGAGTTAAGGAACTCCATCAGCAACCAGAGCATTTCTCGACGGCAACTGGTAGAGTTTCTTAGCTTGCCGCCTGGCATTAACATCACAGCCGCCGATCCCGTCGATATTGCAGGGCGTTGGCAGCTCTCGCTAGCCGAGAGCCTAACCCTAGCCTACAAAAACCGGGCCGAGCTAGAGCAGCAGCTGGTGCAGCGAGAACTCAACCGCCAACAGCGGCGTGCTGCTCGGGCCAATACGCTACCGCAGCTTTCGCTATCGGCACAGTATCAGGTCCAGGATCTGCTAGACGAAACTCGCGCTGCTGGTGGCGGGGACACCGACTCGTTTTCTATTGGTGCGCAGCTTGACTGGCTCTTCTTCGATGGCGGCGCGTCCCGAGCCCGAGCGCGGCAGGAAAGCCTAGACATTGAGCTTGCTGAAACTGACTTCGCAGACACCCGTGAGCTGATCCGCTTCGAAGTTGAGCGAGCCTTTTTTAATATTGAGTCGAATCTAGAGAATATTGGAACGGCTCAGGCCGCTGTACAGCTGGCGGAAGAGTCTCTACGGCTGGCCCGACTGCGGTTTCAAGCTGGCGTTGGTATTCAGTCGGACGTGATTCAGGCCCAGACAGATTTGACCGAGGCTGAAGCCAACCTGGTGACCGCAGTGTTGGGCTACAACCGCGCCCTAGTTGCGATTCAGCGGGCTGTAAGCAACCTGCCGGATAATAATCTTGCTGATATTCCACCCGGAAATATCTAGGGCTGAGCTAGGACTCGACGGCTGGCTGAGCTTGAAGGGCGGATGAGTCAACTATGCCATTGCCAGCCGCTTGATGATCGAGATGTTGGCTCGACGGGTTGGCGCAGAGAACATCCAGCACTTTCTCTGCGTCCATCAACCGCTTGAGGACAACCTGACCAATGGAATTGGGAGATTGCTGGCTGTTTGGCTTGACCTCAACCATTAAAATGGCGTCTTCAACCTGATAGAGCCTCAGGCGTTCATCGGCTTCTGTGATGCAGAGGTCGAGTTGGCGGATTTGAGGCTTTCGTCGCCATGCCACTTCATTCCACAGGCCTCCTGATTCCCAAACTCGGCCTACGGTCCAGCCGTCTGATAAGAAAAAATACTTTGCCATGGCGTCTTGTAGTTGTTGCTTGGACTGTTGATGGAGCGCGTCAGACCCCTGGGTGACATTGCTCGCCTGTGCTGTGGGTCACCGCCAGGCCCTGAGTACTCCTCCGTCTTTCCGCCAGTCTTCCTTGAATCCGTATGGTGTGGACCCATGGCAACAACACTTGATTGCCAGTTCACAGCTGGTTCACGTCACGCCGTAGCGACATTGGGACCAGTAAGGCGACTCAGCCCTGCTTAGAAGCAGTATTGGGGTAGAGATAAATCGATTGGAGGTCGTCAGGTAGCTTGGCGTCAATTTGGTAGAAACCTTCCTCCAGTAAAGTTACAACAGCCCCATGATCAATGTCTGTACCGTTCGACGTCAAATAGGTCGTGATCTCTTCTACCGGCCAGCCAAATGTCCTGTGAAGCACAACAACGAGCCGATGGAGAGGTGAGAGTTGATCGAGCGATCGCTCCAGGTAGCACCACAGCGGCGGCGGCGCGTAGGTCAATGAATAGCGGATGTCATCAGCATCTAGACATTCGCGATCGCGAATGCAGCTAGCGGCGGCGTCAATAATCCAATTTTGCAATGTGCGCGGCGTCGACAAGCGACCATGATCAGCGGCTGCATTATCTTCGTTGCCGGAGGTCGCCGTGAAGGGCGGCTGATCTAAGTCTAGGCTCGGGAGGTCATCATAAATCTGCTTCCAGATCTGGGCAAAGCGGTAGTCAACCTGAGCCGAAGACTGAGTGGAATGATGGATGACGCTGTAGACCAGTGGACCATAGCGGCAAAATAATGCCATAAAGTAGCGCCCTGACTGGGGCTGTTGCTGAAATAGACGGAGGAGTTCTGGATCGGTGTGGCCCATCAGCTCATTGACAAAGGGATGATGGCACTCCGGAAAGCGGGGAATTTTCACAGGAGGTTTGGGGATATGGGCGCTGTGCTGCTGGGCAGTATCAATCGGGCGTAACGTCTGTCGGGCAAGATGATTGGCGGGATAGCAGGGTATGGCTGATGCTGTATAGGGCTGTATAGGGCGCTGCTGACGGAGGAGCATTTCACCACATTAGCGAGTGGGACAGCCAAATACCGATGACAATTGAGGCGAATCTCCTTTGAGGGAGGCACTGCGTATTGGCAATGCAGCGATATACTGGCATTAGGATTTTGAAGAATCGTAAATTTGATATTCGATATTTGCCTCTCCTACTTGTTGATACTACCCGAGAGCATGAACACTGGACTTGATCTACAGGCTAGCTTTATTCAACTTTTGACCCAGCTAGGCCTTCCCCAAGGGGTTGCCAAAACCGTCTGGCTGCCGCTCCCTATGCTGATTGTCCTGGTTGGAGCGACGGTTGGTGTGCTCGTCTCGACCTGGCTAGAGCGAAAGGTGTCAGCTGCTGTCCAGCAGCGCATCGGCCCTGAGTATGCAGGACCGTTTGGCTTGCTAATTCCCGTAGCTGACGCCTTAAAACTCTTGGTGAAAGAGGATATTTTGCCGGCCAAGGCTGATCCGATTTTGTACACCATGGGACCGGTGCTGGTCGTTGTGCCGGTATTTCTGTCCTACCTCATCATTCCGTTTGGGCAGAACCTGATGATCAGTGACCTGGGGGTCGGGATCTTTTTATGGATTGCCCTATCGAGCATTGCGCCCATTGGCCTGCTGATGGCGGGGTACTCATCTAACAACAAGTATTCTCTTCTGGGAGGCCTGCGGGCTGCGGCCCAATCCATCAGCTATGAGATTCCCCTCGCACTAGCAGTGCTAGCCATCGTGATGATGTCTAACTCCCTCAGCACGGTGGATATTGTTCAGCAGCAGGCGGGTTATGGTATTTTGAGCTGGAACATTTGGCGTCAGCCTGTCGGATTTGTCATCTTTTTGGTGGCTGCGCTGGCTGAATGTGAGCGGCTTCCCTTCGACCTTCCGGAGGCAGAAGAGGAGCTGGTGGCAGGGTACCAAACAGAATATGCCGGGATGCGATTCGGACTGTTTTATTTGGGCTCCTACGTTAACCTGGTGCTATCAGCGCTGTTTGTATCCGTTCTGTATTTGGGCGGTTGGAGCTTTCCAATTCCCGTAGAGACGATCGCAGCTTGGACTGGGATCAGCGAGACGACGCCATGGCTTCAAGTTTTGACGGGTGCCCTGGGCATCTTTATGACCGTGGTGAAAGCATACCTCCTCGTCTTCTTTGCCGTACTGCTGCGCTGGACGGTCCCCAGAGTGCGTATCGACCAGCTGTTGGATCTGGGCTGGAAGTTTTTACTCCCGGTTGCTTTGGCCAATCTATTGGTGACGGCGGCGCTCAAGCTCTCGTTCCCCGTTGCTTTTGGCGGCTAGCCGAATCACAGTTCAGTAATGCTTGCGTCCGTCACATTGTTGTAAATCGCCATTTGATCAAAAATGCTCAATTTTATCAAGCAAGTTGGTGACTATACCAAAGGCGCCGTCGAGGCTGCCCGCTACATCGGTCAGGGGCTCTCGGTGACCTTTGACCATCTACAGCGCCGCCCTATCACGGTTCAATATCCCTACGAAAAGCTGATCCCCTCGGAACGGTATCGTGGCCGTATTCACTTTGAATTTGATAAGTGTATTGCCTGCGAAGTGTGCGTTCGCGTCTGCCCAATTAACCTTCCTGTGGTGGATTGGGAATTTAACCGAGAAGCAAAGAAAAAGAATTTAAAGCACTACAGCATCGACTTCGGTGTGTGTATTTTTTGCGGCAATTGCGTTGAATATTGCCCCACCAACTGCCTCTCGATGACCGAGGAATACGAGCTGGCGGCGTACGATCGCCATGAGCTCAATTACGATAGCGTTGCCCTCGGACGGTTGCCTTATAAAGTCACCCAAGACCCAATGGTGACGCCGCTGCGGGAATTCGGCTACTTACCTAAGGATGTGGTTGAGCCCCACGGATTACCGCCAGGGTCGCGTCGGTCTGGTAAGCTACCAGAGGAAATTTTAGAAGAGCTTGACCCTGAGCAAGACAGCGAAAGCAGTGAAGCCGTAAGCGCCAAATAGAGAGGATTGCAGATCGTGAATTTAGCAGAAGGAGTCCAGCTCGTCTCCCTGATTATATTGGGGGCCATGATGCTGGCATCGGCGTTGGGCGTTGTCCTGTTGGCAAACATCGTGTACTCGGCGTTTTTGCTGGGTGGTGTGTTTATCAGCATGTCGGGGATGTATATCTTGCTGAATGCAGGTTTCGTCGCGGCAGCGCAAATCTTGATCTACGTTGGCGCTATCAACGTGCTGATCTTGTTTGGAATCATGCTGGTCAACAAAGAAGAGCCGTACCTTGAAGGTAGCCGCGTCTGGATTGGGCGGGCCGCAACGGCTTTAGTGTGTCTAGGGCTGTTTGCTTTGCTAGGCGCTATGGTTGTGGCAACACCTTGGGTTATTTCGCAAGCCCCTGCTGCAGGGGAACTAGCAACAGTAGAAATTGGCAAGCATCTGTTTACCGACTTCTTGCTCCCATTTGAGCTAGCCTCTGTGCTGCTGTTGATGGCGCTAATTGGCGCTATCGTTCTGGCCCGTAGAGAGCTACTGCCCGATGATGAGCAGAATACTCAATCTGCTCTGACATTGCCCGAGCGCCCTCGGTTTGTTGCCGCTGCTAAAGCGCTATCAGAGCCAGCCCAGCGCTAGCTGTAGCTAAGGCGCGTTTTCGCTGTACCGATATATTTTCCCAGTCAGCACAACAGAAATCATGCAGTTAGAATATTTTCTGCTTTTAGCCGCTGCTCTATTTTGCATCGGCATTTATGGCCTTGTCACGAGCCGAAACGCGATTCGCGTGCTCATGTCTATTGAGCTTCTGCTCAACGCCGTTAACCTCAATTTACTGGCCTTCTCTAACTACCTTGATCCCGCAGAAATCAAGGGTCAGGTTTTTGGTGTGTTTATTATCAGCATCGCTGCGGCTGAATCGGCAGTGGGGCTCGCTATTGTCCTAGCAATTTACCGTAACCGCAACACGGTGGACATGGAGCAGTTTAACCTCTTGAAGTGGTGAAGCCGTGCAGCTCAACCAGGTAATTATTGCCCACAAGGCTGCCGACTCGCTGAGTCGCCACTGGGCTGAGACCTGTGCAAAACAGTTAGAGGCAAGCGGTTGCCATGTTTTGATTGGCCCCAGTGGACCTAAGGACAATCCGTACCCTGTCTTTTTATCCTCGGCGACGCGGCCAATCGACCTCGCAATCGTGCTGGGCGGCGATGGTACGGCCCTCGCCGCAACGCGCCATCTCGCTCCAGAAGGGATTCCCATCCTGGCGGTCAATGCTGGGGGCCATCTCGGTTTTTTGACGGAATCTCTAGATGACTTTCAAGATTCAGAGCAGGTTTGGGAGCGACTGCGCCAGGACCGCTATGCGGTGGAGCGCCGCATGATGCTCCAGGCCGCTACGTTCGAGGGGAACCGCACCAATTTGGACCCCATGAGCGATCGCTTCTTAGCCCTCAACGAGATGTGCGTCAAACCAGCGTCGGCCGATCGCATGATCACGTCCATTTTGGAACTGGAAATCGACGGTGAGGTGGTAGACCAGTACCAGGGCGATGGGTTGATTGTTGCCACGCCAACAGGCTCGACCTGCTATACCGTAGCGGCAAATGGTCCCATCGTTCATTCTGGGATGGAAGCGATCACGGTGACCCCAATTTGCCCATTGAGCCTGTCGAGCCGACCCATTGTGATTCCGCCAGGCTGCGTTGTGAGCATCTGGCCTCTGGCGGATGCTGACCTATCGACCAAGCTTTGGATGGACGGCGTGCTGGCAACCTCAATTTGGCCTGGTCAGCGAGTGGATATCCGTCGGGCCGATTGCTCTGCCCACTTCATTATTCTACGCGAAAATTATTCCTACTACCAGACGCTACAGGAAAAGCTGCATTGGGCCGGTGCCCGCATTCGATACAGCAATAACCATCGCAATTAGCTCGCAATTAGACCGCAGTTAAACGGTCGCGCCTCGTTACCAAACGAGCCGATGTGACTTAAATCGCAGCAGCTGGGTAATTTGCGTCAATATATTCGCCTCCTTATCGTGGTTATATAACACCATGGGATCTGTCGTTATGCGACATCACTCCCATAGTGCGACTTTGTGCATTGCTTTTGTTGGCGATCGCAACTAATTTAACAAGTATGTCAGGGTGCAAGTACGGAATAGACAATCTATGCATATGAGCCACTATCTTGCCCTGTGGGGCTTGTGGCGAATATGTCTGGCTCGAGGCGCTCAGTTACTCCAAACAGTCTGTAGTATTGAATACACTACGCTTGCCACACATTGATGTTGTGTAGCCATGCCCATAGAGACGCCGAGGAGTAACGACAGGTGCGCCTGCCAATGTCAGGCTATCCTAAGCTTGGGATAGCGCATGACATACATTTGTAACCCCTGGAATGTAATCCCATGACGTCTGCAACGGCTCCTACCACTGCTCTCGAATGCCCAAAGTGCGGCAAGCTTACGATTGTGTCACAGCCAAATAATTCTTATCGCTGCTTGAGCTGCGACTTTCACCGCGACTTTTCTAAAGATAAAAAGAAGCGATCGAAGCCAAATGGATTGCTGGCCTCAGTCCTGACGGCAGCAGCGCTGATGCTCATTCTCCTGTGACAGAGACTGCGATTCTAGGCCACATCCAAAGACCCATGACTAGGACACCGCCGTCAGTATGCCTGGATGCCTCAAGTCATTTAGGCATACGCTGCCCGTGCAGAAGAGCGCTGTTTTCAATTCGGCAATTAATGCCTTAGCCAAGTCATCTAAGGCGTTTTGAGAAACGGCCGCCGCCTGCAGAAACGGAAACGCCATGCCGCTTAAATCAGCGCCGAGGGCGATCGCCGTCGCGACCTCCAGGCCATTTCTCAGACCGCCGGAGGCAATCAAGGGTATGTCGGGGGCCACTTCCCTCGCCTGAAGAATACAGTCTGCCGTCGGAATTCCCCAGTTGGCGAAAGTTTCTCCCAAGCGTCGCTGCATGGGATCTGTGGCGCGCTCCCGCTCAACTTGAGCCCAGGACGTGCCTCCGGCCCCGGCCACATCGATAGCACTGATGCCCGCATCTAGAAGACGGGTCACCATGGTGCCAGAGATGCCATTGCCCACTTCCTTCGCCACTACTGGCACCGGCAGCTGGCGACATAGCGCCGCGATTTTATCTAGCAACCCGGAGAAATCTGTATCACCTCGGGACTGAACACATTCTTGCAGTGGGTTGATATGCAGGATGAGTGCGTCGGCATTGAGCCATTCAACCGCCTGGAGACATTCATCTAGACCGTAATCATAATTGAGTTGAACTGCGCCTAGGTTGGCCAGCAGTAAAATATCTGGCGCATAGTCCCGCACTGAAAAGGTGGAGACAACGTTGGGGTTTTCGATGGCGACCCGCTGTGATCCCACCCCCATCGCCATGCCATACCGCTGTGCGGCGATCGCCAAACGCTGGTTGATCAGCTGGGCCTGTTCTGTGCCGCCGGTCATGGACGAAATCAGCAGTGGGGTGCCAAGGGGTTTGCCCAAAAAGCGAGTCGCAATATTGATGTCATTCCAGTCGGTTTCAGGCAAGCAGCAGTGGGTAAAGCGATATCGCTCCAGCCCGGTCGTTTGGCGAAACTGGACATCCTCATCCAAACAGATGCGAATGTGCTCTGCCTTACGGAGCTGCGTCGAATGTGAGGTCTGCTGGTTTTGGGACGATGGGCTAGCGGTGTCGGGGGCGACACTGCTAACTGTGGAATCAAAGTTGAAGCTGGAAGTCGCCACGACGATGTTATGGGAGCTGAAACAATATCCTCTCAATCTATCATTACCGCTGCTTAATCAACTCAACCCCATCTCGGCCATCAGTTGCCTGCAAATTGACCTTGATGCCCTCCTCCTTAGACGTTGGGAGCTGCTTGCCAATAAAATCAGGATGAATGGGGAGCTCGCGATGACCGATGCAGTCGATCAAAACCGCTAGTCGAATCACGGTTGGTCTCCCGTAGTCCGTGACGGCATTGAGCGCTGCTCGAATGGTACGACCCTTGTGAATCACATCGTCAACTAACACTAGCGCCTTACCCGAGAGGTCAAAGGAAATCTTCGTCTTGGCCGGGGTGCGTAGCTTGATCTGATTTAAATCATCTCGATATAGCGTGATGTCGAGAGCTCCGACGGGTACAGAGACATGCTCTAGGGCTTCAATCTGCTGCGCCAACAGGTTCGCCATTGGCACCCCACGGGTGTAGATGCCCAATAAAGCAAGCGCCTGTAAATCTTTGGTATGCTCAATGATCTCTGATGCAAGCCGTGTTACGGTTCGCCGCATGGCTTCAGCCGATAGAATCTCAACAGTGTCGGCAGACATAGACGGTGTGCAACTCCGTAAAATGCTTAGACGTTAAGGATATATTCAGGGAGACTGACATGATAAAGCATTCCGCTCAAGTGAATACTCCCGACGCTCATCCTATGGATAGAGCGCGGGCTTCATCGGTCACCCGATGATCGTTCTGCTTCGTCCGGTCTTGTCTAGGCAAAGTCCCCGACAGATCCCGTCCACAGACAATTTGAACACCCGAAAGACCACGGGCGTTAATGACTTGAGCAGCAGCAATATCCCTTGGCTTGACCGACCCGCAGCTATGACAGCGATGAACGCGATCGCCCAGGGACTTTTTGACCACAGCCCCGCAATCAGGACACTCTTGAGAGGTGCCGCTGGGGTCAACCTTGCCGTAATAGACACCACGCTTGAAGCACACCCACGGCAATACCTGATTAACGAACTGCCCCAGGCTAGCATCGAGGGTATGCTGACCCAGCATCCCTTTCGCCATAATGCGAAAGTCCAAATCTTCCACAAAAATAATCTGGGCATAGTCACAAAGTTTGTGGGCCAACTTGAACTGCCAGTCCAGCCGACAGGCTGCTATCTGCT
>JGI12210J13797_10278255_pt1 | contig 31330 bp, 37 predicted proteins | sample ElkSlonscriptome_3_FD_13797 | JGI IMG/M metagenome (IMG submission 13797) | reverse complement strand
CGCCTCCAGCGCCTTGCGCTGCGTCTCCTCGCGCTCGAAGGCCCGCTTGTAGGCAGGCCGCGCGGTCAGGCGATCGCGATAGGCCTTGAGGCTGTCCGGCACGCCGTCGTCGAGGCCGACATTCTGCGCGAGGATCAGCGCATAGCCGACGCAGATGTCGGCCACGGTGAACCGGTCGGCGCACAGATATTCGCGGCCCTGCAGCCGCTGCTCGACCTTGACGAGGCGTTTGTGGAACCACTTGGCATAGGCGTGGCCTGCTTCTTCCAGCCCCTTGTCCTTCTCGAAGATGGCGAAACGCATGAAGACCGTCTGCGGAAAGGTGATCGTCGCGTCGGCGTGGTAGGTGTAGTCGAGGTATTCGGCGTAATCGCGCTCGCCAGGCGCTATCGCGAGGTCGGTATAGCCCTCGCGCGTGGCGAGGTAATGCGCGATGGCGCAGCTTTCGGTCATGCGCGCGCCGCCCTCTTCAGGCCCGTCGATCAGCAACGGCACTGTCCCGAGCGGGTTCTGTTCGAGATATTCGGGTGCCATGTGGCGCGGCGGGAACGGCAGGACCCTGAGATCGATGTCGACGCCCGCCTCCTCGGCGGCCCAGGTGGCGCGAAGCCCACGCGAGCGGGCACAGGTATAGAGGATCGGTTTGCTCATTGACCGATCCCTAATGCGCTTCGCCCGAACCGACACCCAGCACTTTGTGCAGGACGAGAGCGATGACCGCGCCAAGCGCCAGTCCGATCAGTGCCGATACCGCCGCATAGCTCGCCCATCCGAGCACGCCGCTCAAAGCACCGGTCGCGCCTTTCACCGCATATTCGACCCCATGCGCCGCGTCGTAGAGGAGGTCAAAGCCGATCTCGTGAGTGCCGTGGACGATGATGCCGCCCCCCACCCACAGCATCGCGACCGTGCCCACGAGCGACAGCAAGGTCAGCAATTTCGGCACGGAATTGACGAGGAAACGGCCAAAGCCCTGCGAAGTCGAGCTGTCCTGCTTCGTCAGGTGAAGGCCGATATCGTCCAACTTCACGATCAGCGCGACCGCCCCGTAGACGACGACGGTCACGACGATGCCCACCAGCGCAAGCGCAACAGCGCGCTCCCACCAGGTCGGCAGGTCGAGCTCGTTCAAGGTAATCGCCATGATCTCGGCCGACAGGATAAGATCGGTCCGGATCGCACCGGCGACGCGCTTCTTCTCGAATTCCTCGGGACTGCGAATCTCGTCCTCGACCGTTTGGCCGTGCTTTTCCCCGCCCAGCTTCTCCATCACCTTTTCCGCGCCCTCATAGGACAGATAGGCGCCGCCCAGCATCAGGACCCAGATGATCGCACCAGGCAGGAACTCCGACAGCAGGATCGCGCCGGGCAGCAGCAGGATGAGCTTGTTGAACAGGCTTCCCTTTGTGATCGACCAGATGAGCGGCAGTTCGCGCGAAGGCGAAAGGCCGGTCACATAGCTTGGCGCAACCGCCGCATCGTCGATCACGACGCCGGCAGTCTTTGTACCGGCCTTGCCCGCGGCGACCGAGATGTCGTCGACCGAAGCGGCCGCGGCGCGGGCGATCACCGAAACATCGTCAAGCAGGGCGACGAGACCTGAGGGCATGGCTTGTCCTTAAGTTGGGGTGCGGTCGGCCGGTAGCGGCCCGAAAGTATGCCTCGTGCCGAGAATGCCGAGGCCCGTTTCCCTGACCCAGCTGTGGGTCGCGAGACGGGTCGACCCTTGCACGAAGGCCGCGACCGGGCGGCGTTCGCCGTCCGTCCGGCAGACGAGGCCGCTTTCGGGATCATGCGCATAAACGTACTGGCCGATCTCGACCGGGGTAATGACGATCTCGGCTCCCTTGTCCCGAGCCATCTGCCGGCAAGGTTCGACATTGGTCTCAATGAGAAACATCGTGGTTCGCGAATAGCCGGTATCGAACATGTCACCGGGCGAACATCCGCCAGCGAAGCAGGCAAGGACAGCGGCAGACACCGAGGCGACACGGATCATCATCGCGGCCTCATGGCTTACCAGTGCGCGCGAGACAAGCGGCCCTGGGCACTTGCAATCCTGTCCGAAATCGGTATGTGCCGCGCTTCGCTTCGAACGGAGCGAAACGAAGAAAGCCGGAGGGGCCCCGTCATCCGGACGGATCAGCCAGCGATCGGCATGGAAGTGAAAGGAAAAGCGCATGGCTCTTTACGAGCATGTTTTCCTCGCGCGTCAGGACCTTAGCCAGGCCCAGGTTGACGCGCTGGCGGCCACGGCGACCGAAATCGTCGAAGCGAACAACGGCAAGGTCACCAAGACCGAGACCTGGGGACTGAAGTCGCTCGCCTACAAGATCGACCGCAACCGCAAGGCGCATTTCGTCATGCTCAACATCGATGCGCCGGGCACGGTCGTCGAGGAGCTCGAGCGCCAGACCCGTATCAACGAAGACGTCATTCGCTACATGACCATCCGCGTGGAAGAGCACGAGGACGGCCCGAGCGTGATGATGCGCAAGAACGAGCGCGACCGCAAGCGCCGCTCCGACAGGGAGGATCGTGACTGATGGCACGCCCGTTTTTCCGCCGCCGCAAGTCCTGCCCCTTCTCCGGCAAGGACGCTCCCACGATCGATTACAAGGACGTGCGCCTCCTTCAGGGCTTCATGTCCGAGCGGGGCAAGATCGTGCCTTCGCGCATCACCGCCGTCTCGGCCAAGAAGCAGCGTGAACTCGCCAAGGCGATCAAGCGCGCGCGTCATATCGGCCTCCTGCCCTACATCGTGAAGTAAGAGGAGAAAGCATCATGGATATCATTCTCCTCGAACGCATCGAGAAGCTCGGTTCGATCGGCGACGTCGTCACCGTGAAGGACGGCTATGCCCGCAACTTCCTGCTCCCCCAGAAAAAGGCTCTTCGCGCGAACGACTCCAACAAGAAGGTCTTCGAAGCGAACCGCGAACGCCTCGAGAAGGAAAACGCCGAGCGCCGCGCCGAAGCGGAAACGCAGGGCGAGAAGGTGGCAGGCGCCGAGGTCGTGCTGATCCGCGCGGCATCCAATGCCGGCCAGCTCTACGGCTCGGTCAATGTCCGCGACATGGTCGCAGGGCTCGAGGCGCAAGGTCACGAGGTCGACAAGAAGCAGGTCATCATGGGCGCGCCGATCAAGTCGATCGGCATGCACGAAGTGACCGTCGCGCTCCACCCCGAGGTCCACGTGACCGTCAAGGCGAACGTCGCCCGCTCGGATGACGAAGCCGAATTGCAGTCGCAGGGCGTCGACGTTCTCGCCCAGCTGTTCGAGGAAGAACAGCGCGAGATCGAGGAACAGGCCGAGGCAAACCGCGTCGACCCGAACCTCGAACCCGGTGAGATCCCGGCTGAACTGCTGGAGGACGGTATCGACACGCCCGAAGGCATGAGCGTGACCGAAGCCAAGATCGAAGCGACCGATCCGGCCAGCGAAGGCGACGAAGAGCAGTAGGCTCCCCTCGCCTCGCGATGAATACGGGACGGGCGCGGAAGTCGATCGGCTTTCGCGCCCTTCTTGTATAAGGGGCTCATTCCCTTCGATCCTTCACGATATAGCGTTAGGCTTTGCGCCCATGACCCCGATTCCAAGCATCCTCGAACAATTGCAGCAGCATTATTCCGACGCAGTGAAAACCTTGCGCGAGGACGTGATCGCCTTCGGCCGCAACGGCACGGTCCCGCCTGCGCGAAAGCGTCAGGATGGAAGCTATGCCTATCCCGAACTTACCCTGCGCTACTCTGGTCGGGATTCGAGCGGCGACACTGCGGATGGTCGCATCCGCGCCTTCGGGCGGTTGGAAATGGCGGGCACCTATACGACCACGATCACCCGCCCGGACCTGTTCGCGCCCTACCTCAAGGAACAGCTCGAACTGATCGCGGCCGAATACGAGATCAACGTCACGGTCGGCCGTTCGCGCCAGGAAATCCCGTTTCCCTATGTCCTCGACGGCGAAGCGGGCGCGGCAATGGTGGGGATCGCGCCGCAGGAAATCGCGCAATATTTCCCCTCGACCGACCTCGCCCTGATCGGCGACGAACTCGCCGACGGGATCGAGTTCGACGAGGAGCGCGACATGCCCCTGTCGCTGTTCGATGCGCTGCGAACGGACTATTCGCTCGCCCGGCTCGCGCATTACACCGGCACGCGGGTCGAGGATTTCCAGGACTTCATCCTGTTCACGAACTATCATCGCTATGTCGATGAATTCGTGAACTGGGGCGCGAAGCAGATAGGTACGAACGACGAGGGTGAAGGCTACACCGCGCTGACCGGCGCCGGCGGCCTTCACATCACCGATCCGACTGAAAATGCGCAGGGGCAGCTTTCCGATACAGCCTGGCGACGCCACCAGATGCCGGCCTATCACCTTGTGCGCGAGGACGGGCGCGGCATCACGCTTGTCAATATCGGCGTCGGCCCTTCCAATGCGAAGACGATCTGCGACCACCTCGCCGTGCTCCGCCCGCATGCCTGGCTGATGATCGGCCATTGCGGCGGCCTCCGCTCGAGCCAGAAAATCGGCGATTTCGTCCTCGCGCACGCCTATTTGCGCGACGATCACGTGCTCGACGATGTGCTCCCGCCCGAAATTCCGATCCCGCCCATCGCCGAGGTGCAGCAGGCATTGGCGGGCGCAGCGGAGGAAGTGTCCGGCGTGCAGGGCGCCAACCTCAAGCAGCGCATGCGCACCGGCACCGTCGTCACCACGGACGACCGCAACTGGGAACTGCGCTACTCCTCCTCCGCTTTCCGCTTCTCGCAGAGCCGGGCGATCGCGATCGAAATGGAAAGCGCGACCATCGCGACGCAGGGCTATCGCTTCCGCGTGCCCTACGGCACGCTGCTATGCGTCTCGGACAAGCCGCTCCACGGCGAGATCAAGCTGCCGGGGCAGGCCAACAAGTTCTACGAAGAAGCGATTGCGGCGCACCTGCAGATGGGGCTCGAGACCTGCAAGCGGCTGCGCGACGAGGGCGACCGGTTGCACTCGCGCAAATTGAGGGCGTTCAACGAACCGCCGTTCCGGTGACGGCCGCTATTGGGTCGGTGGCGGTCAGGCTGCTTGTGGAAGCCCAAGGCGCCTAAGGCAGATTGGCAGGCGGCTGTCCAAACGGCCCGATCAGCCTGCGATATTCGGCTTCGGCATCCCCGTAGCTGTCGCCTGCCAGCTCGACAAGCTTGTCACGGTCGAGGATCGTGACTTCCCCGCGCGAAGAGCGGATCGTCCCGATCCCTTCGAGCATGTACAGGGCCAGCGTCAGGCCGCTGCGCTGCGCGGCGATCATGATCGCCATGAACTCGTGTGTCAGCCGGATATCGTCCCGGTCCGATCGATCGCAGCACATCAGTAGCCAGTGGGCGAGACGCCCCTCGATCTGGAGGCGCGCGTTCGCCACCACGCTGGAACCCATCCGCACTGTCATGGTGTGAAGGTAGTGCAACATGACCTCACGCAAGTCCGCGCTCTGATCGAGCGCGGCGAGGCACCGCCCTGCCTTCATGCAGCGTCCGGTGCTGCCGCTTCGGTCGCCTCCGCCTCGACCTCTTCGGCAAAGACCATCTGCGCGGCCTGTTCGACCGTCAGCTCGAACCGCTCGGCCGCTTCGACGAACAGCGCCTCGGGAATGCCGCCGCGGGTCAGGATGTCCCATTCGAGCCAGGGATCGCCTTCCTCGTCGAGCGTGACAGCGGCAAAGCGCAGCCGGCGGGCGATCTCCATCGCATCGGCCGCAATCCAGGGTTCGGCCCGGTCGAGCCCGGCGCGCAGCTGGATCGCACCGCAATCATCGTGGGTTTCCTCGTCGCAATCGTAGAACACGACCTGCAGCGGGTAACCATCGGCGCGCCGGAACAGGATCAGCGGGTCGCCGATGCCGTCCTCCGTCAGTTCGGGATCATAACCGGCATTGAGCAGGGCGAGGACGAGATCGCTCGGCTGCGCGGCGGAAACGGTGCGCGCCTCGCCATCCTGAGCGGCGACGGGGGCGGCGCAGGCAAGCGCAAGGGCGGCGAAAAAGGAGCGTGGAAGCATCGGGGACAGGCCTTCTTTCGGAAACAGTCCCAGAGGCTTACCCGCCTGCCCGGCAATGGCAAGCATGACCTTGCCTCGGGCGGGTCAGCCCTGCCCGCGCGTGCGCGTCTGCCCGATCTTCGCATTGGCTTCCATGTAGGCGATGATCTGTCCGGCCACGTCCTTGCCCGTCGCGCTCTCGATCCCTTCAAGGCCGGGGGAGGAATTGACTTCCATGATAACGGGGCCGTGATTGGACCGCAGCATGTCGACCCCGCACACATTCAGCCCCATCCGTTTCGCCGCGCGCACCGCAGTGGAGCGTTCCTCGGGCGTGATCTTGATAACCTGCGCGCTGCCGCCGCGATGGAGATTGGAGCGGAAATCGTCCGCCGCCCCGGTGCGTTTCATCGCTGCCACGACCTTGCCGCCGACCACCAGCGCGCGGATGTCGGTCCCGCCGGCTTCCTTGATGAACTCCTGGACGAGGATGTTGACGTTGGCCCCGCGGAACGCCTCGATCACCGACTTGGCGCTCGACATGGTTTCCGCCAGCACGACGCCGATGCCCTGCGTGCCTTCGAGCAGCTTGATCACGACCGGCGGCCCCTTGACCGCCTTGATGATTTCCTCGGCCTGCTTGGGATCGTTGGCATAGGCGGTCAGCGGCAGGCCCAGCCCGTGCTTGGCAAAGATCTGCATCGAACGCAGCTTGTCGCGGCTGCGCCCGATCGCAACGCTTTCATTGAGCGGCCAGCAGCCGCGCATTTCGAACTGCCTGAGGATCGCGAGACCGTAATTGGTGATCGAGGCGCCGATGCGCGGGATCACCGCGTCGTAACCGATCACCGGCTCGCCATTGTAATAGACTTCGGGCCGGTGGCTCGCGATATGGACGGTGCAGCGCGTGGTGTTCAGAATGTCGAGTTCGTGGCCGCGCTCCTCCGCCGCCTCCTTGAGCCGCTTGTGCGAATAGAGGTTCGGATTCCGGGCGAGCATCGCGATTTTCATTGGTGTAACCTTGGAGAGGGTGGATCGAGGGCGAATCGGACGCGGGGATTCAGGGCCGGTGCCCCTTCACCGCCTCCATGCCTCGTGATTGCAGCCATGAATATCCGCTATCGACGACAAAACGGCGACGCAGCGAAGATCGCCCGACCAGCATGGGGAATTTCATGTCGGAGCGGTCGGCGAGGCTGATCTCCGCGCGGAAGCGGACCTCGCCGATCATGAGCGGGGTTTTTATGACATAACGGCGCTGGGTCTTGCCGTTCGAGCTGGTCACGCCGCGAATATCGACATGCACCGCCTCACACTCATGGCGAACGCCATCCCAGTCGACAGCGAAGCGCACGAATTTCTCGGCCCCGCGGGTGAATTCCTCGATCACTTGGCCGTGCAGCGACGAGGTGCGCGCTCCGGTGTCGATCTTGGCCGGGATGCCGTTGAGGCCGAGCTCGGGCAGGTCGACCATTTCACGCCAGCCCACGACAGGCAGCATGCGGGGGGGGTCGGGAAAGGTGTTCACGGCAGGATCGCGAGCCCGTCCCCGCCCTCGCCTGCCTTCAGCCGACGCAGGACCCGCCCGCTCGCGTAATCGACCTCTGCGATGGTGTCGCTGGCGGTTTCCGCGACATAGATGCGGCTGCCGTCGTCGGACCACAGGATCGTGACCTGGAAGCGGTCCTGGGCGGTTTCGGGCGTCGAGACGGGGATAGTTCGCACGACCTGCGCACCGGCGAGGTCGATCACCGAAAGCGATCCGTCCATCAGGTTCGACGTGACCGCGACATCGCCTTGCGGGCGGACGGCGATGCGCAGGGGAAAACGGCCGGTCGAAATCCGCTCGCGAACTTGCATCGTATCCGGATCGAGCGCGAAGACCTCGTTGGAACCGCGCGCCGAAACCCACAGCGTGCTGCCATCGGGGGCTAACGCGATGCCTTCGGGTTCCTCGCCCACCGTGACCGACAGGGGCGGCTTCGCACCTGTAAGATCGATGCGGGTGACGGTGCGAGACCCGAGATCGGTGGTCCAGGCGGCCTTCTCATCAGGTGCCACCGCAATCATGTGGCTGCCTTGCTGGCCAGTCGGATACTCGATCACGGCGTCGGTCGCGTCGGGCGACGGATTGACGACGAATATCGATCTGCGGCCTTCGGCAGTGACGAAAATCGTCCCACCAGGCATCCACGCGATCCCATGCGGGCGCGCCTTTTCGCCAAGATCGATGCTGGCGACCCGCTCTAGGCTGTCTGTGCGAAAGATGTCCACGCTCGTCCCGCCATAGCAGGCGAGCGCGACGAACGTGCCATCGGGCGAACTCGCGAGTTCGTGCGGATTGGTGCAGCTGTCCTGGCGCAGGACCTCCTCGCCGGTTTCAAGGTCGATCCTCGACAGGGTATTGCCCCGTTTGTTCGCAACGAAAAGCGTCTGCCCTTCGGATGGCAGGACCGGCAGCGGAGCATCGGCGGTCCAGCCGTCCGCATCTCTTTTCGGCGCGTCCTGAGTGGCACAGCCTGCTGCGAGCAGAATGGCAGCAAGCCCCGCGATCACCCCTCGAACGTCCATTCCCTTCATGTGACCAGCATAACCGGTCCAGGGCTGGCGTCAAAGCGCGGGTCGATGATGGCCCTGTCTCTAATGCTAATGCAGGCTGGTCGCATTCTTCTGGATTTCTCGAATGAACCGTTATAATGTTCCACCAGTTTGGAGAGAGGATAACCGATACCGATCCTTGCGACGATCGGTACGCTCACTGGCCATAGCCCCCGTGAGGCCCGTGAGCCTGGACCCCCGCCGATCCGTCTTTGGCGGGGGTCCACTAATCCCTCGCCCGGTTCACCCGTTCAGGAAACGCACGATAGCCTCGCCCAGTTCGGGCCGCGTCGCGCTGTCGAGATGCGCGCCGGGCACCTCCTCGTAACGCCCATCCGGCAGGAGCTGCGCAAGGTGGCTGGCCGAACCATTGTCGCGGTCGTCCACCCCGCACACGACCAGCGTCGGGCAGGCGATATTGTCCAGCGCCTCGAGCTCTAGATCGCCCATCGCATCGAGAAGCAGCCGCGCGGCGACCCGGTCGACCCCCTGCGATTTGAGGAATTGCCGCGACTGCCAGGCAGGATCGCCGCGCTCGATCGTGTCGAATTCGTCGATCACGCGCTTGAAGAAAGCCGCGCGCTGCTGCCAGCCGGTGAGCCCGGTGACGCCCATGCCGCACACGACCATGCGCTGCGGCGACAACACTCCGCGTGCCGCGACATGCAACGCCGTGCGCGCGCCCAGCGAGAAACCGACGAGGTCGAAGCCTTCCTCCTCCAGCCCCAGGTGCTCGCCCAGCGCCGCCACGTCGCGCACCAGAACGCCTTCGGGATAGCTTGCCGGATCGCGCGGGGATTCGCTTTCGCCATGAACGCGGAAATCGAGCATGACCGCCTCGAACCCGGCCTCGGCAAGCCGCGCGGCATGGCCCCATTTGAGCCAGTTCATGTGGGCGCTCGAAAACAGTCCATGAAGAAGCAGCACGGGCCGACCTTCACCCAGTCGGTGAATGGCGAGCTTCGTGCCGTCGAACGAAGCGAAGTGTTCGGTCGTATGATCGCTCATACGGCGCCATCTCCTGCATCCAATCCGCGTTGTTTCATGCGCCACGTCGCCATTTCGATCCGGTCCTGTCCGAAGAACGGTTCGCCTTCGAAGACGAGAGTCGGCACGCCCCAATGGCCCGCCGCTTCGAGCGCGGCCTGGTTCGCTGCAATCTCGAGATCGAGCGCTTCGGCATCATCGACCGCCTCAGCCTCGATTTCCGCGAAGTCGAGGCCCGCGCGCTCTGCTGCGCCGCGCAGGTGTTCGCTCTCGTTCCAGCCCTTCGCGCCGCCCCAGATGAGCTGCCCCGCCTCGTGCGCGAAAGCGAGGCCCCGGCCCCGCCGCGCGGCCGCCTGGCCCAATCGCGTGATGCGCTCGATATGCGGCTGTTCGACGCTGATCTGGCGGGTGGTGACGTCCTGCACGATCGGATCGGGCATGGGTGGGCCGAAGGGAATGGAGTGGAACTGCGCCACACGCATCATGTCACGCATCGTGTATTGGAGCCAGTTGGGATGGTTTCGCTCGAAGAAATCCGGCTGACGCACTGCCAGCGGCCAGACCGGCCTCAGGGTAATGTCGAGATCGTATTCCTCCGCCATCCCGCGATAGCGGCCAATGGCGAGATAGGAATAGGGCGAGCGGAAGCTGAAATAGAGATCCGCTTCGAGGGTCATTGCGCCGCCGCGTTCCCGCGAATGAAGCATTGCGTGCCGGCGAAGAGCGCGGCGACCTCGCCATCCTCGATGAAGCCGCCCACCTTCCCCGCGCCTCCGCCGAGCCGGAATTCCTCGCCCAGGGTGCTGTCCTCAAGCAGTTCAAAATCCTCGCGCCCTGCGATCGCGGCGCGTGACAGGCCAAGCGTCATGTCGCCCGCAACGGCCACGTCCTCACTGATCGGACCGTCGCCCTCGTAAGGCAGGTGCCAGTTCCAGCCGACCAAGGAGCCATCAGTGAAATGCAACGTCAGCCCGCCATCATAATCGACGAAATCTATCGGCCCCTCGTCGCACTCGGTGTTCGTCGCGCTGCGCGCGGGCTCGCCGAGCACATTTTCCAGGGCGGTCCCGACCTCGCTGCGCCCGGCATTGAAAAAGAACTTCTCACCGCCCGCCGACAGCCCCTCGCCGTTCAGGCGCACGGCATCGGCAGAGATCTCGCCGGCAGAGGCAGCCTCCTGCTGCGCCTCGTCGGAAGGTTCGCTTCCGCAGGCGGCAAGAACGAGGAGCGCTGCAGCGGCGATCGCGGCGCGAGAGGCGTGGTGCATGGTTCTCATCCCTTCTGAAGGTGGCGGCGGCCGAGCAATTCGGCGATCTGCACGGCGTTGAGCGCGGCACCTTTTCGCAGATTGTCGGAGACGCACCACAGCGTGATACCGTTATCGACCGTCGGGTCCTCGCGCACGCGGCTGATATAGGTCGCGCTGTCGCCCGCGCATTCGACGGGCGTGACGTATCCCTCGTCCTCGCGCTTGTCGACGAGCATGATGCCAGGCGCCTCGCGCAGGATGTCCTGGGCCTGTTCGGCGGTGATCTCGTTCTCGAACTCGATATTGATCGCTTCCGAATGACCCACGAACACCGGCACGCGCACGCAGGTCGCGTTCAATTTGATCTTCGGGTCCAGAATCTTCTTGGTCTCGACCACCATCTTCCATTCCTCCTTGGTCGAGCCGTCCTCGAGGAAGACGTCGATATGGGGAATGACGTTGAAGGCGATCTGCTTGGTGAACTTGGCCGGTTCTACGGAATCGCCGACGAAGATCGCGCGGGATTGCTCGAAAAGCTCGTCCATGCCCGCCTTGCCCGCGCCGGAGACCGACTGGTAGGTTGACACCACCACGCGCTTGATCGTCGCCGCATCATGGAGCGGCTTGAGCGCAACGACGAGCTGCGCGGTCGAGCAGTTCGGGTTCGCGATGATGTTGCGCTTTTTATAGCCGTCGATCGCATCCGGGTTCACTTCCGGCACGATCAGCGGAACGTCCGGGTCCATCCGGTAGAGCGAGGAATTGTCGATAACGACACAGCCTGCCGCCGCGGCTTTCGGCGCATATTCCTTCGCCGGGCCGCTCCCGGCCGCAAACAGGGCGATGTCCCATCCCGCAAAGTCGAAATGCTCGATGTTCCGGCATTTGAGCATCTTGCCGGTGTCGCCGTACTCGACCTCGGTCCCGGTCGAGCGGCCTGAGGCGACCGCGGCCACCTCGTCCACCGGAAACTCGCGCTCGGCGAGGATCTGCATCATTTCGCGACCGACATTGCCGGTCGCCCCGACGATGGCTACCCGATAGCCCAAATCACATTCTCCTTTATCTGCCGCGCCGAGATAGCGTCCCTGCTGCACCCCGCAAGGGCTCAGACCATTCCTGTGAGGTAAAGCACCAGCATAAGCGCCCCGCCGAGCGAACCGAGGAGCCCGAACCACGAGGCCCAGCGCCGTCCGACGCGCCGGTGGATGGCGAGCCAGTTGACCAGCGCGAAGATCGTGAGGAAGATCAGGCTCGCGACCTCGACCAGGACTTCGAGCCCGCCGATCACCACCAGAACAGCCGCGGCGCCCGAGATCAGGAGGGTCCCTGCCCACGGCACGCCGCTCGAATCGCGCTTCCCGAACAGGCCCGGCATCTCGCCATCCTCCGCCGCGCGGCTGGCGAGACGGGCGGTGGCAAAAACCGTCGCATTGATCGCCGAGCCTGCCGAGAAGGTGGCCGCAAGCGACACGGCGAGGAAACCCGCAAGCCCCAGCGCCTCGCGTCCTGCAATTGCCAACGCGACTTCCTCGCGCGCGACGATCTCGGGCGCACCGGCCAGCATGGCTGCGCCCAGCGCAACGAGGACATAGGTCGCCATGGTGACGAGGATCGCGGCCGGCATGGCGCGCGAAATGGTGCGGGCCGGGTCCTCCATCTCGTCATAGTCGTAGCTCAGCAGCTGGAAGCCCTCATAAGCCATGAAGACGACCCCCATGCCGATCAGCGCGCCGGTCCATCCCACCGGCGCGCCCGGATCGGCGATGAGCTGGCCCGTGTCCCACCGCGCGAGGCCGAAACCCGACAGGACGAGCAGGATCGCGAGCTTGCCCCAGACCGCGACCTTTTCAAGCAGCGTCGCCTCCGCTGCGCCCATCAGGTTGATCCCCGCCAGCAGGGCAATCGCGCCGATCGCGGCGGCGGTCTTCACCCACCCGGCCGCGCCCAGCGCGAAAGCGGCATAGGAACCGAAGGTCACCGCATAGACCGACACGGTGAAGGTGTAGCCCACCACCAGCACCCACACCGCAACACGCGCCGTGCGCTTCCAGCCGATATCCATCAGATAGGCATAGGAACCGCCCGGTTGGTCGATGGACCGCGACAGCGCGGCATAGGACTGGCCGGAAGCGAGCGCGACCAGCCCGCCGAGGACGAAGCTCGCCCATGCGAACTGCCCCGCGACCGAGATCACCACGCCCAGCGTGGAGAAAATCCCGCCGCCGATCATCCCGCCGACCGCCATCGCCCATGCCCCGCCGGGTTTCATGCGGTGCCGCTGGCTGGAGGACCTGGCCGCTTCGTCACTCAAGGGCGCTGGTTCATTTGGCCTGGTTCATTTGGTCGGCGTCACCCCGTGGCTTTCGAGGAAGCGGAAGATCGTGTTCCACAGATGCGGGCTGATGTTCTCGCCCGAGACGCGATGCGTGTAGCCGGGGTAGAGCATCATCTCGAACGGCACGTTGCCTTCCTGCAGCGCGGCGATGATCTCCGAGGAATTCTCGAATACCACGTTGTCGTCGGCCATGCCGTGCACGATCAGAAGCGGGTCGCTGATTCTCGTCGCATTCGAAATGGCGCTCGCCGCCTCGTAGGCTTCTGGCACCTCACGCGGATCGCCCATGTAGCGTTCGGTGTAATGGGTGTCGTAGAGTTCCCATTTGGTCACCGGCGCGCCCGAAATGCCTGCCGCGTAAAGGCCCGGATCCGCCTCGAGCTGCTTGAGGGTCATGTAGCCGCCATAGGACCAGCCATAGAGAGCGATCTTGTCGGCATCGACGAAAGTCTGCTGCTTGAGCCATTCGGCCCCCGCCTTCTGGTCGCGCACCTCGACCCCGCCCATGGCGCGACGGATCGGCTGCTCGAAATCGACACCGCGGTTGGCCGAACCGCGGCCGTCGAGCGCGAAATAGATGTAGCCCCTGTCGACGATTGCCTGCGCGAGCGCACCGGTCCAGCCCTTGTCCACGACCTGCGGACCAGGCCCGGAATAATGGTAATAGAAAACCGGATATCGCTTGCCCGGCTCCATTTCGGGCCTCAGCATCATGTAGTGGAGTTCGGTCCCGTCTTCGGCGGGAACCGTGCCGTATTCGGGCGTGACGTGGCTCATGAGGAAGGGCGTGTAGGGATGCTCGTCATCCAGCGCGTTCTCCTCGATCCATGTCAGGCGCTGGCCCTCGCGCCCGGCGAGATAGCTCTGCGGGGGTTGGTCGGGCTTAGACCGGGTGACGAGGAGCATGCGGCCTTTCCCGTCCATGCTCGCGCTGTTGGTGTAATCGGGATCGGTGAGCAGCTGCGGCTCGACCATTGCATCGAGCGCGCCGCGATAGACCTGCTGGGTCAACACGCCATCGACGCGGGTGAAGAACAGGGCGTTTTCTTCCTCGTTGACCCCGTCGAGGCTGGTCGCGGGGCGATTGCCCTCGGTCAGCTGCGTCCATTGGCCGCCTGAGAAGCGATAGAACTGGCCATAGCCCGACCGCTCCGACCACCACAGCAGGCTCCCATCCTTGAGGAAGCGATAGTTGTCGGAGAGATTGATCCAGTAATCGGGCCGCGCAGCCTTTTCGGTGAACCAGATTTCGGACTCACCCGTCGCGGGATCGACCTTGAGCATGTCGAGCACGGTCTGTTCACGGTTCTGGCGCTGGACATAGATCGCACTGCCGTCGGGCGCCCAGTCGACACGGGCGACGTAGATGTCGCTTTCCGCCCCGAGGTCGATCTTTGCCCGGTTCCCGCCATCGGGGTCCATGACGTAAAGTTCGACGATCGCATTGTCCGAGCCTGCGACCGGATAGCGCTGATCGTACACCTTCGTACCCGTCGCCCCGATTGCGGCGCGGGTGACGACGCCGACCGGGCTTTCGTCGGTGCGCTGGACGACGAGGCGCGCATCGCCGGGACTCCACCAGTAGCCGGTGAGCCGTCCCATCTCCTCCTGCGCGACGAATTCTGCCTCGCCCCAGCGAATCGCCTTGCCTTCCTTCGGCGTTATCGGCCGCGCTTCCTTGCCGAACCCGCCGACCCAAAGCTGGCGGTCTCGCACGAAGGAGACATAGCCGCCCTTGCTCGAAAGCTTGGGATTGAGTTCGCTGCCCTCGGTATCGGTGAGCCGAGTGACGCCGCCATCGAGGCTGGCAAAGTAGAGATCACCGTCGAGCGGCACGAGCACACCCGAACCATCGCTCGCCCATTGATAGGAGATGATGCCCTTCAGATTGCCGACGCGCGCACGTTCGCGCTGCATCTTTTCGTCTTCGGACAGCTCGCGGCCGGTGCCCAGCGCCTCGCTGTCGACCAGCATGCGCCATTCGCGCGTCGTGGTGTCATAGCCCCACAGGTCATAGCGGTCGCGGTCGTCCTCCCGGTTCCTGAGGAGCGTGAGATAGCTGCCGTCGGGCGACAGTTTCGCCTGGCGCGGTGCGGGGCCATTCAGCGAAGGCGAGGCGAAGACCCGCTCGAATGTCAGTTCGGCTTCGCCGCTCATGCGGGTGTCGGCGAGGGCTGGCTGGCCCAGCATCGTGACAGCGGCTGCTGCAGCAAGGATGGATAGACGCATTTCAAGGACGGCCCCTTCTTCTCTTGTCGGCGGAAATGACGAAAGACGCGGCGAATTGCAAAGGGCGACGCAAAAAAGGCGACCCCGTCGCCGGAGCCGCCCTTCGCAATCTCGTATCGACCGGAACCTTACGCCTTGGGCGCATTCTCGCGACGCTCGGCAATGCGAGCGCGCTTGCCGGTGCGGCCGCGCAGGTAATAGAGCTTCGCGCGGCGCACGATGCCGCGGCGGACCACCGTGATGTCATCGATGATCGGCGAATAGAGCGGAAAGACGCGCTCGACACCCTCGCCGAAGCTGATCTTGCGCACCGTGAAGTTGGAGCCCATGCCGCGGTTCGAACGCGCGATCACCACGCCTTCGAAGTTCTGCACGCGCTCGCGATTGCCTTCCTTGACCTTGACGCCGACACGCACGGTATCGCCGGCCCGGAAGTCGGGTATTGCACGTTCGACCTTGCCGATTTCCTCGGCTTCGATTTGCTGGATCAGGTTCACTGGTCCCATTCCTTCTTTTCACGCTGCGCGCCAGAGGCAGACCGGTCCGGAGCATCCCCATGACGCTCCCATAGATCGGGCCTGCGTAACCGTGTCGTCTCGCGCGCCATGGACTTGCGCCAGGCGGCGATCTTCGCATGATCCCCCGATCGCAGCACTTCGGGGATCGTGCGCCCTTCCCACTGTTGAGGTCGGGTATAATGCGGGTATTCGAGCAGGCCCTCCTCGAAGGATTCCTCCTCGCCGCTAGAGGCCGCGCCCATTACGCCGGGAAGCAGCCGAATGCAAGCGTCGAGTATGGCTAGCGCGGCAGGTTCTCCGCCCGACAGGACGATGTCGGCCAGGCTCACTTCCTCTATCTGCGGACGCGCCTCGAACAGGCGTTCGTCAAATCCCTCGAACCGGCCGCACAGGAGGGTGACGCCCGGCCCCGCGGCGAGTTCCCGGATGCGCGCCTGCGTGATCGGTTTCCCGCGGGGGGTCATGGCGAGGATCGGGGCCTTGGGTTGAAGGTGGGCTGCATGATCGACGGCGCGGGCAATAACATCGCACTTGAGCACCATGCCGGCCCCGCCACCTGCGGGCGTGTCGTCAACCGTGCGGTGCCTGTCCTCGGCAAAGTCCCGAATCTGAACCGCCTCGCATGACCAGTCCCCTCGCTCGAGAGCGCGGCCCGCGAGCGAAACGCCGAGCGGTCCCGGAAACATCTCCGGGTAGAGCGTCAGGATAGTGGCGGCGAAACTCATTCGGCCTCGGTCAGATCGGGTTCGGGCGGCCGCCGCTTCGCATCCTCGCGCCGCAGCCAGTCCACATAGCTAGCGAGCGCCACGCCGATCGTGCTGCCCCATACGGCCAGCACGACGAGTGCGAAGACCAGCCCGCCGACGACCCCGCCCTCGCGGGTCAGGGCCATGAACAGGGCGAGCGGCACCGCGCCGAGCGCGCCGATCCCCATCATGCCGCCGAAACCCGGACGTTCCAGCGCGTAAGCAAGGATCAGGTGCGCGGCGACCGGGGTAAGGATCATCGGCGAGAGCAGCATCACCCACCACAGCCATTCGGGCGCTTCGAACATCGGTCTTCCTTCCCTCGGATACGAAACGGGCGGGACGCGCCCTCGCGCTGCCCCGCCCGTTCCTTAATCATGTGGGAGACGTATCTCCAGCCCGTCAATACCTGCGAAAGAGCATGACGCCCCAGGTCAGCCTGCCCTCGTCCGCGCCGCGCACCCAGTGGCCGAGCCCAGCGATCATGCGGTCGACGAATTCGTCGCTCGCCGAGAGTTCATCCCGGCGCGCGTCGAGCTCCTCGGCAACGCGGGCATAATGGTTGCGCAGCTGCCTGGAGCGGTCCTGCACTTCGACCTCCTCGAACCCGCGCGCCTTCAACCCTTCGCGGTAGAAGCCGAAGCTCGCGAGGTTCTGGAGGTGGATGCGGTCGTAGATGGGCTGCAGCGCGCTGGTATCCGAAAGCCCGTCGGCCTGCATCGGGTCGGTGAAGATGAAGCGCCCGTCGGGTTTGAGCACCCGCGCCACCTCGTCGAGCACCGCGTCGCGATCGGGTGCGTGGAGGATCGCGTCCTGGCTCCAGACGACATCGAACGTGGCGTCGTCAAACGGCAGCGCGTCGAACGAGCCGTCGACGACTTCGATCCGGTCCGAAAGCCCGGCCTCGCCGGTCAGCTTGCGATTCCGGGCATTCTCCTCCTCGGCAATGTTGAGGCAGGTGACGCGGCCCGCTCCGTGCTTCGAGACCAGCCTGCGCGCACCCCCTCCATAGCCCGAGCCGATGTCGAGCACGCGCGCCTTCGACAAATCGCCGAGAAGCGCAGCCATCGTGTCGACCGTCGTCGCGCTCGCCTCGCGGATGTCGCGCGTGTCGTCATAGATGCCGACGTGAATGTCCTCCCCGCCCCAGATGGTGGAGTAGAACTCGATCGCGTCGCTGCTGTCGTAATAATCCCGCGCGACCGCGACGCCCGCCTCGTCCGTCATCATGTCACTCGGCATCTTCGATATACTCCTTCTCCGCGACGTGGATGAAGAAGTCGGGCGAGGCGTCCTCGTGATCGTCCTGGAAGTCGCCATAGGTGTGGATGCGCTGAAAACCGACATCAGTCATCAGCGAGCGCACATATTCCTTGCGCAGGGGAAACATGTTCAGGAAATAATCCGAGCCGTCGGGGAAGGAATACTTGAAGCGTGCGAGACTGTCATCGACATAGTCGGGTTCGGCCGTGACCTGATCGCCGCAATAATAATACTTGTGCTTCGAGCTGAAACCGTTGTCGAGGATCTGGTCGTAATTCCTCTGGTCGAGGATCAGCACCCCGTCATGCTTCAACGCGGCGTAGAATTCAGCCAGCGTGCGGCGGCGGTCGGCCTCTTCATGCAGGTGGGTGAAGCTGTTGCCGAGGCAGATGATCGCATCGAACTTGCCGTGCACATCCTTGTTCAGCCAGCGCCAGTCGGCGTGGACGGTCTTGAGCACGAAATCGTGATCGGCCGCGTTCTGGAACGCCATGGCGAGCATTTCGGCCGAGCCGTCGGCAGAGAAAACGTCGAACCCGGCCTTGAGCAATTGGACCGAGTGAAAGCCGGTACCTGTCGCGACGTCGAGAACCGATTTCTTGCCCCGCGCTCGCAGGAGATCGATGAAGAACTGCCCTTCGCTTTTCGCGCGGGCTTCCCAGTCGATCAGTTCGTCCCATTTTTCGACGAAGCCGCGAACATATTCGTTACGATAGACATCGGATTCACGGACCGCGTTCGGATCCGCGCCGTAATCCTGCTCACGTTCAGGCGCAAAGGTGGTCGCGGTGGTCTTTTCCACTTTCCGTTTCCCTTTTTGAAAAGCCCTGCAGGCGCGCGAAAACAGCCTCCGGCAGAGGCGACCTCGCAGAGCGTATGAACTGTCATTTCGAGTTCGGAGATTAGAACATGGCGGCCAGCTTATCTCAACCAAAGCGGGGCGTTCTCCGAAAAACGCAAGATAATTGCGTTTTACGCAATCACGTTGTTGCTCGCCGCAAGCATATTGGCCGAGAAGGTCCTGCCGCGCAGTACGATTGCGCGTCTTAACAAAGATCAAGCCCCTGATTCTCGGGGGTCCGGCGGCGTTCAGTCGAAGATGCCGCCATCCATTTGCGCCAGACGGTCGAGCCGCCGCGTCGCGAAATGTGCAACCGGCCAGCCGATCGCAAGGCTCGTCGCACCGATGGCCACGGCAGCCCAAAGCGCACCTGCCTGCAAACCCCCAGCTTCCAGGGTGGTGATCAGCATGACCGGGCCGAGAAGGCCGCACGGCCCACCCACCGCGGCGACAAGCACCCGGCTTCCGGGCGCGGCATTCGGCAGAAGGAACCGCGCGAGCAGCACTGCTCCGAGCGTTGCAAGCACAAGCATCAATGCAAGCGATGCCAGAACCGTTCCTGCCTCAACCATGCCGCACCTTCTCAGTCAGGCCATCGCGAAGCGCAAGACCCGGCCCGCGCCTCGCCCGGCGCTCTGAGCCTCATTCGGCAAAGGCGGCGGCAATCACCATCAGGGCGCTGTCCCAACGCAGCACCGCCTGTTTCGTCACGGGCACCATGAATGTGGCCGAGCCCTTCGCCGGCGGAGGTTCGCGGAGAACTTCAACGATATCGGTGGCACCGAAATTTTCGACACCCACGACCTTGCCCACTACCTCGCCCGCATCGGTCTCGACCCTGAGGCCGATAAGATCGGCGTGGTAATATTCGCCCTTTTCAAGAGGGGGCAGCGCGTCGCGCGGCACGGTGAGCACGGTGCCGCGAAGCCTTTCCGCCTCGATCCGGTTTGCGATGCCGGCAAATCGCGCGATCGCCCCGCCCTTGTTGTCGGAGCGGACCTTCGAGAGGGTGAGAGTGCCCTCGTTGAAGCTGTCATGCGCGGCGAGTGCTTCGACCCCGTCGCCCAGCAATTTGAGCCGCACCTCGCCCGTAACACCGTGCGCGCCAGTGACCGCGGCCAATTCTATTCGGTTTGTCAGCAAGGTGAGCTCCGGTTGCGCGCCGGGCCCTCACGGGGCCCGGCGCGAACGGAAGGAGAGGATCAGCCCTCGGTCTTTTCCTCGCCCGCCTCTTCAGCCGGGGCCTCTTCGGCAGCGGCTTCTTCGGTGGGGACTTCTTCGCCCGCGGCAGCCTCTTCGGCAGGCGCTTCTTCAGCCGGAGTCTCTTCGACCGGAGCTTCGGCTTCGGCCGCAGCGGCCTTGGCGGCCTCCTCGGCCTCGCGGACCTTCTCGGCCTTTTCCTCGGCGCGTTCCTTGGCCTTTTCGCCCGGCTCGGCCTTCTGCGGGTTGTTGCGGGCCTCGCGCTCGCGGATGCCGGCGGCATCGAGGAAGCGGGCGACGCGGTCAGACGGCTGCGCACCGACCGAGAGCCAGTGACGCGCACGGTCCTCGTCCAGCTTCACGCGGGCCGGGTCGTCCTTGGCGAGGACGGGGTTGTAGGTCCCGATCTGCTCGAGATATTTACCGTCACGCGGCGCGCGGTTGTCGGCCGCGACGATACGGTAATAGGGACGCTTCTTGGCGCCGCCGCGCGAGAGCCTGAGTGCAATTGCCATTGTGTCTTACCTTTCGAATGGAAGTCTATGTAATCGTGAACTGAAACTATTTCTTCTTCGGTCCGCCAAGACCGGGGAAACCGCCGCCGGGCCCGCCAAGACCGGGCAGACCGCCCTGTCCGCCGACGCCGTCCGGGCCGCCCATGCCCGGCATTCCACCCGGACCGCCCCCGCCGAACATGGCAGCGAGCCCCTTGAGGCCGCCCATCTTCTTGATCTGCTTCATCGCGCGGCCCATTTCCTGGTGCATCTTCAGAAGCTTGTTGACGGTCTGAACGTCCGTCCCGCTGCCCGCCGCGACGCGCTTCTTGCGCTTGGCGTTCATCAGCGCGGGGTTCGCCCGTTCCTTGGCCGTCATCGACCCGATGATGGCGTCCATGTGAACGAGCACCTTGTCGTCCATGTTCGACGCGGCCATCGCGGCCTTGGCCTTCTTCATGCCCGGAAGCATCCCGGCGAGCATTCCGAGCCCGCCCATGTTCTGCATCTGGCGAAGCTGCATGCGCAAATCGTTGAGGTCGAACTTGCCCTTCTCGAAATTGCGCTGGAGCTGCTCGGCCTCTTCCTGCTTGATCGTCGCCGCCGCCTTTTCGACGAGGCTGACGACATCGCCCATGCCGAGGATCCGGTCGGCGACGCTGGAGGGGCGGAAGGTTTCGATCGCGTCGAGCTTCTCGCCGGTTCCCGCGAACTTGATCGGCTTGCCGGTGACCGCCCGCATCGAAAGCGCCGCCCCGCCGCGCGCATCGCCGTCCATGCGAGTCAGCACCACGCCGGTAAGCGGGACTTCGCCCGAGAAACTCTGCGCGACGTTCACCGCGTCCTGGCCGGTCAGCGAATCGACGACGAGAAGCACCTCGTTCGGGGCCGAGACGCTGGAGACGGCCTTCATCTCGGCCATCAGCGCCTCGTCGACATGCAGGCGGCCCGCGGTGTCGAGCAGAAGCACGTCGACATTCTGCAACCGCGCCGCCTCCATCGCGCGCCGGGCGATATCGACCGGCTGCTGACCCTCGACGATCGGGAGCGTTGCGACCTCGGTCTGTTCGCCCAGCACGGCGAGCTGTTCCTGCGCCGCGGGACGATTGACGTCGAGCGAGGCCATCATCGCCTTCTTGCCGTGGCGTTCGCGGATCAGCTTGGCGAGCTTGGCCGTGGTGGTGGTCTTGCCCGACCCCTGCAGGCCGACCATCATGATGACGACCGGCGGCTTCGCATCGAGGTTCAGCCCCTCGACCTCGGCCCCGCCCAGCGTTTCGACGAGTTCGTCATGGACGATCTTGACGACCTGCTGGCCGGGCGAGACCGACTTGAGCACGTCCTGGCCGACTGCCTTTTCGGTTACCGAATCGATGAAACGGCGAGCGACGGGCAGCGCGACATCAGCTTCGAGCAGGGCCACACGCACTTCGCGCATGGCGTCGCGCACGTCCTGCTCCCTCAGCGCGCCGCGGCCCTTGAGCCGGTCGAAAACGCCGCCGAGGCGATCGGACAGATTGTCGAACATGCGGCTGCAACTCCTTGCCGGTCCGGCGCGACCGAGGTTCAAACGCGAAAAACGCCGGCGGACGAAACCTCGTCGGCCAGCGTGCGGATCATTGCCGCATCTGCGATACGGCTGTCACCACGAATATCCTTGACTGGTGGAGCCTAGCGGGATCGAACCGCTGACCTCAACACTGCCAGTGTTGCGCTCTCCCAGCTGAGCTAAGGCCCCGAGCCAGTCAGAAAGCAAGCGGACCAAGGCGGCCTGCTCGCGGGAAGCGCCCATTAGAAGGGCGTCATCCTATTTGCAAGACATATTTGGGAAGCGGCGTTGGCCGATCAAGCATCCCGCAGACGGGATGCCCGGCTGCCTACCTGCCGCAAAGGCCGGAGTCGAAGCCGGGCCTCCGCGGCCCGCACACTTCGCACCCCGGCCAGGATTGCGCAGATCAGCTATCCTCTTCCTCGTCGTCGCCCTTGCCCTTCGACACGCCGAGATCGTCGTCGCCGCCGAGGTCGACATCGTTGTCGGGCGAATCGTCGTCCTCGTCGATGTCGATATCCTCGAGATCGTCGTCACCGGACAGGTCGGAATCGGATTCGGTTTCCTTCTCCTTCTTCTCGGTGCTCTCGAACGGGATCGGCTGCTTCGACTTGAGCACCGGTTCCGGCGTCCAGGTGTTGCCGCATTCGATGCAGGTCACCGGATCTTCCTTGCCCAGGTCATAGAACCGGGTTCCGCAATTGGGGCAGGTACGCTTGGTACCCCATTCTGGCTTCGCCATGCTTGAATAGTCCTCGAATTGGCCTCGCGGGTGTCCTTGCGAGCGCCGTTGTATCCGTCAAGTCAGTCGTGGAAATTGGCGCGCCCCCTACCTCAATCAAGCTGAGCCTGAATCAAGGACGGGACCGCTCGTGGCGGCGCGCCTTGCCAGAAGGGGGACGCGCTGTCAAAGCACCGCCCCGGAAACTGACCGGTTACGAAGAAGCGCCTCACGGGCGCGATGGAGATTATGCCCGCCCGCACCTTTCATCCCGCGAGCGCACCGCTGAAAGGCCGGATCGCCGTGCCAGGCGACAAGTCGATCAGCCACCGCGCGCTCATGTTCGCAGGGCTTTGCGTGGGTCGCAGCACGGTTCGCGGCCTGCTCGAGGGCGAGGACGTGTTCGCCACCGCCGCCGCGATGCGGGCCTTCGGGGCGCATGTCGAACGCGGCAAGGATGGCACGTGGATCGTCGAAGGCGCCGGGCTGGGCAGCCTTCTCGAACCTTCGCAGGCGCTCGACATGGGCAATTCCGGGACATCGACGCGGCTTCTCATGGGGCTGGTCGCGAGCCACGGGATCACCGCCACCTTCACCGGCGATGCGAGCCTTTCGCGCCGCCCGATGGAACGGGTGATCGCGCCGCTTTCGCGCATGGGCGCCGCGATCGAAGCGTCGCCCGGAGGGACGTTGCCGCTGATGATGCGCGGCGCCTTGCCAGCCGTGCCTATCACCTACCGGCTGCCGGTGGCCTCCGCGCAGGTAAAAAGCGCGGTGCTGCTTGCGGGGCTGAACACGCCGGGCATCACCCGCGTCATCGAACCCGTGCCGACCCGCGACCATACCGAGCGAATGCTCGAGGGCTTCGGCGCACGCCTGGAGATCGGCGAGGAGGACGGTGCGGACGGCAAGGTGCGCGTGATCGGCGTGCATGGCGAGGCCGAGCTCACCCCGCTCGACGTGACCGTTCCGGGCGATCCGTCCTCGGCGGCCTTCTTCATGGTCGCGGCAAGCGTCATCCCGGGCAGCGATCTGAAGATCGAGAATGTCGGCATCAATCCCACGCGGGCAGGCCTGATCGAGGCGTTGAAGGCGATGGGCGCGGACATCCGGCAGGAAAATCGCCGCGAGGTTGGCGGCGAACCGGTCGCGGACCTGCTCGTGCGCCATTCGGCTCTCAAGGGCGCGGAGATCGACCCCGCCCTCGCCCCTGCCATGATCGACGAGTTCCCCGCGCTATTCGTGGCTGCCGCGCTGGCCGAGGGAACGACGACCACCAGCGGCCTCGAGGAACTGCGTGTCAAGGAATCGGACCGCCTCGCCACCATGGCCGCCGCGCTGACGTTGGTCGGCGCGCGGGTCGAAGAGCGTGAGGACGGCCTCGTCATACACGGCACCGGCGGCGAGCCGCTCAGGGGTACGCCCGAGAATGCCGAGATCGAGACCCGGCTCGATCACCGCATCGCCATGAGCATGGCGGTGGCGGGCCTTGCGAGCCGCAATGGCGTGAGGATCGACGACACCGCACCGATCGCCACGAGCTTTCCGAATTTCATCGAACTGATCGAGGGAGCCGGCGCAGCGGAGGCGGGTGCATGACCACCCCGCTCGACATCTATTCGTTCATCGGTTTCGGCGGCACGGCCTGCATCATCGGCGCCTATGCCTACCTGACGCTGAGCGAGCAGGCCAATCCCTTCATTCTGCACGGCACCAATCTCGTGGGAGCAGCGCTGCTGACCGTCAGCCTGATCGTCCACACCAACTGGCCGAGCCTTGTGCTCGAAGGTTTCTGGGCGACGATCGCGATTACCGGGCTTGCAAAGGCGGGCCAGGCGCGGCGCGCGCGATCGGCGAGCGACGCGGTCAAGGTGGAGGAGGGATGAAGCGCAGCCTCCTTCTGCCCGGGCGCACGTTGCTTGCCCGTCGGCCTGTCGCCGCGCTCATGCCGACCGGCACGGCGATCGCGGTCACGATGCTGAGAGCCGATGGGGAACCGCGCGGGATCGACCTTGCCTTCCATCTTATCGCCGCGCCAGTCGCGCTAGCCTTCCTCCATTTTCGCTGGCGCACGGGCGAACGCCGCGCGCTGATCCCGCGTCGAATCAAGGACACTTTCCGATGATCATTGCCGTCGACGGGCCCACCGCCTCGGGCAAGGGCACCATCGCCATACAGCTTGCGGCGCATTTCGGCCTGCCGCATCTCGACACCGGGCTGCTCTATCGTGCGGTCGGACGGCAGGTCGCGCTGGAGGGAGGCGATCCGGGCAGCGAAGCCGATGCGCTCGCCGCCTGTGCCTTTCCCGACGCCTTGCTCGGCGAGCCGATCCTGCGCAGCGAGCAAACCGGCGGGCTGGCGAGCCGCGTCTCGGTTCACCCGAAAGTGCGCGCCGCCCTGTTCGAACGCCAGCGCGCCTTTGCCGAGCAACCGGGCGGCGCGGTGCTCGACGGACGCGACATAGGCACGGTGATCGCGCCCGATGCCGATGTGAAGCTTTTCATTACCGCCAGCGTGCAGGAACGCGCCCGTCGGCGGTGGCTCGAAATGACGCGAACGCATATCGGGCGGGAAGACGAGATCCCGCTGGCCGAGATAGAGAAGGACATCGTCGCCCGCGACGCGCGCGACATCAATCGCAAGGACGCCCCGCTGAAGGCCGCCCCGGACGCGATGATCATCGACACGACCAATTTCGACAAGGAGCAGGCTTTCGAAGCGGTGCTCGAGGCGGTCGAGGAACGCCGGGGGCAGCCCTGAGGCCAGTCGCCCAGCTGGTTTCGCTCGCGAAAAGCGCCAGATCCCTTGCCTTTCGCGCCGGTTTGGCATAGGGGCGCGGCCGTCTCGCAATCATCAAATGGTTGAGCGGACCTTCGCGCAATCGCATTCGGCGGCGCGGAGAAGTCGGCCTCTTGCCCCGTTAGCCGCCGCAATGGTGCGTCGGAGACGGAGAAAGACCCCGGGAAAACCGGCGGCCGGTAGCAAAACGAAGATCAGGAACCCCACACTTATGGCGACTTCGCCCAACCCCACGCGCGACGATTTCGAAGCGCTCCTCAACGAACAGCTCGGCGGGGCCGACGATGGCGGCTTCGAAGGCCGCGTCGTCAAGGGAACCGTTACCGCGATCGAGGCCGGCATGGCCGTGATCGATGTCGGCCTCAAGTCCGAAGGCCGCGTCAACCTCAAGGAATTCGCGCGTAGCGAAGACGACCAGGACCTGTCGGTCGGCGACGAGGTCGAAGTCTATGTCGACCGCGTCGAGAATGCCGACGGCGAAGCGATGCTCAGCCGCGACCGCGCCCGCCGCGAAGCCGCCTGGGACAAGCTCGAAAGCGAATTCGGCGAAGGCAAGCGTGTCGAAGGCCGAATTTTCGGCCGGGTCAAGGGCGGCTTCACCGTCGACCTCGACGGGGCCGTGGCCTTCCTCCCCGGCAGCCAGGTCGACATCCGCCCGGTGCGCGACGTCACCCCGCTGATGGACATGCCGCAGCCCTTCCAGATCCTCAAGATGGACCGTCGCCGCGGCAATATCGTCGTCTCGCGCCGCGCCGTCCTGGAAGAAACGCGCGCCGAACAGCGCAGCGAACTGATCGACAAGCTGGCCGAGGGCCAGGTGATCGACGGTGTGGTCAAGAACATCACCGATTACGGTGCCTTCGTCGACCTCGGCGGAATCGACGGCCTGCTCCATGTCACCGACATGAGCTACAAGCGGGTCAACCACCCCAGCGAGATCATCAATATCGGCGACACCGTCACCGTGCAGATCGTGCGCATCAACACCGAAACGCAGCGCATCAGCCTCGGCATGAAGCAGCTCGAGAGCGATCCATGGGATGGCGTCTCGGCCAAGTATCCGGTCAGCATGAAGATCACCGGCACGGTCACGAACATCACCGAATACGGTGCCTTCGTCGAACTCGAGCCGGGCATCGAGGGCCTCGTGCACGTCTCCGAGATGAGCTGGACCAAGAAGAACGTCCATCCGGGCAAGATCGTCAGCACTTCGCAGGAAGTCGAGGTCATGATCCTCGAGGTCGATTCCGAAAAGCGCCGTATCAGCCTCGGCCTCAAGCAGGCCCAGCGCAATCCGTGGGAAGAGTTTGCCGAGAAGCACCCGATCGGCTCCGAAGTCGAAGGCGAAGTCAAGAACGCCACCGAATTCGGTCTGTTCGTCGGTCTCGACGGCGACGTCGACGGCATGGTCCACATGTCCGACATCGCCTGGGGCATTTCGGGCGAGGATGCCCTCGCGCTCCATCGCAAGGGTGAAGAGGTCAAGGCCGTCGTGCTCGACGTCGATGTCGACAAGGAACGCATCAGCCTCGGCATGAAGCAGCTCGAAAAGGGCGCGCCTTCCGCCGAAGGCGCCGATGCAAGTGCGCTGCGCCGCGGCACCGTCGTCACCGTCACCGTTCTGGAAGTGCGCGATGGCGGGCTCGAAGTGCAGGTCGGCGAAGACGGCGCGACCGGCTTCATCAAACGCTCCGATCTCGGCCGCGACCGGGACGAGCAGCGGCCCGACCGTTTCCAGGTCGGCAGCAAGGTCGATGCCATGGTCACCGGCTTCGACCGCTCGAAGAAGCCCAATTTCTCGATCAAGGCGCGCCAGATCGCCGAGGAAAAGGAAGCGGTGCAGCAGTTCGGCTCGTCCGACAGCGGCGCCTCGCTCGGCGACATCCTCGGCGAAGCGCTGAAGAAGGGGGATTGATGATTGCCAAGGGGCGCGCCCGTGATGGGCCGCCCCTTTCGCCTTGCCTCCCACGCTTAGCTGGGGACCCGCTGAGGGCGAGCCAGCAGGTGTGTTCTTCAGGTTTGCGCGTTCGGGTAAACTCCGCGCTTGCGACGCCGAAGCGTCGAAGTCGAATTCAGGAAGGCCCGCTTGCCAGTTGGCAGGCGGGCCTTTCTCATTCGAAAAAGACAAGTCATGAAAACAGATTCCGGACCCGCAAGGGCAACCGTCCGCCCGCAGACCCGAGAGGGCCAAGGATAGCCAAGGCTGTGGATCCAGCCGGCTGCGCCTGACCCCCGAACGCAAACCCAAGGCCTTTTCTATCCTCGCATCAACGCGTAGGCTGCACGCCATGCTACAGGTCCACCAGTTCCCCTGCCTTTCCGACAACTACGGCTTCCTGCTGCACGATTCGAAAACCGGCGAAACCGCCGCGATCGATACGCCCGATGCGAAGGAATATCTCAGGCAGGCCGAGACGAAGGGCTGGACGATCAGCCATATCTGGAACACCCACTGGCACCCCGACCATGCCGGCGGGAACGCCGAGATCGTCGCGGCGACCGGCGCCCGCGTGACGGCACCCAGGGAGGTCGAGCGGCTCTCGACCATCGACGAGGTGGTGGGTCACGGCGACACCGTCTCTCTGGGCAAATACGAGGCGAACGTTATCGATGTCTCTGGCCACACCAATGGCCACATCGCCTACCACATCCTGGAGGAGGGACTCGCCTTCGTCGGGGACGCCGTTTTTGCTCTCGGCTGCGGGAGGATGTTCGAAGGCCAGCCCGAACAGTTCTGGACAAGCCTCGACCGGATCCGCCGCCTGCCGACGCAGACGACGCTGTATTGCGCGCACGAATACACCGAGGCGAACGCGAGGTTCGCGCTCCATGCCGATCCGGAAAACGAGGCGCTCAAGGCCTATGCCGAGGAGATCGAGGCGAAGCGTGCACGCGGCGAGCCGACCGTGCCAACGGTGCTGGCGCGCGAACTCAAGACCAATCCCTTCCTTCGCGCCGACGACCCTGTCCTCGCCGCGCGCTGGGGCGGAAACGCTCCGCACGAGACCTTCGCGGCGCTGCGGGCCGCCAAGGACGCGTTCTAGGCCACGATGAAAGCCCTCGTCGTAGAGGACCTGTCGGACGACCTGTCTGGCTTGGGGCTGACCGACGTCCGCGAACCCGAGCGCGGCCCTGGAGAGGTGCTGGTGCAGGTGCGCGCCGCCTCGCTCAACTATCCCGACCTGCTGATGACGCGGGGGCAATACCAGTTCAAGCCGGAACCGCCGTTCATCAGCGGACTCGAATGCGCAGGCGAGGTCATCGAGGCGGACGCGGACAGCGGCTTCGCGCCGGGTGACCGGGTGATGGGCGGCAACAAGACCGGCGCCTTTGCCCAGATCGCCTCGTTTCCGGCGCGCGGGCTCTCCCCGATACCAAAGGGCTTCTCCTTCGCGCAGGGCGCGGCCATGGGCGCGGCCTATGCCACCGCCTATACCGGACTTGTCGAATTGTCCGGTCTGAAAGGGGACCAGTGGGTCCTCGTCCATGGGGCGAGCGGCGGCGTAGGCCTTGCGGCCTGCGATCTCGCAAAGGCGCTCGGGGCGCGGGTCATCGCGGCGACGGGCGTAGCAGCCAAGCGCGAGTCCGTATCGGCGCGAGCAAACCCTGACCATGCCATCCTTGCGGAGGGCCGCTTTCGCGAAGCGGTTTCCGCAATCACCGAAGGCAGGCTTGCCGACATCGTATTCGATCCCGTCGGCGGCGACGTGTTCGACGAATCGACCCGCTGCGTAGCCTTCGGCGGCAAGCTGGTCGTGGTCGGCTTCACCAGCGGACGCATCGCCGAAATCGCGACCAATATCCCGCTTATCAAGGGCTTCTCGGTCGTCGGCCTGCGCGCCGGCGAATATGCGCGACGATTTCCCGAACGCGGCGCTGCGATCAACGCGGCCGTGCGTGAGCTTGCGGAGTCCGGGCGCATTTCCCCAGCCATCGACCGAACCCTTCCTCTCGCCGACTGGCGCGAGGGCTTTGAGGCAATGGCGCGGCGCGATCTTGTCGGCAAGGTCGTGTTCGAGCCATGAAACGCGAAGGGCGCCCCATTTGGAGCGCCCTTCCCTTTCCCGATCGGCAAACCGCTCAGAGCGAGGCGATCACCTCATCGGCGAATCTGGCGTCTGCTTCGCTATCGTGCTTGGCTGCGATCAGCTGGCCCGAGGCGGCGGTGGCGGCCTCGACTGCGCGAGCGCGCACGTCCTCGATCGCTTCGCGCTCGGCAGCGGCGATCTTGTCCTCCGCCATCCGTTCACGGCGGGCGACCATTGCGGCGCCGTCCTCTTCGGCCTTGGCGAGGATCGCGTCGGCTTCGCGGCGGGCCCCGTCCATCATCGCTTCCGCATCCTTTTCGGCATTGGCGATCTTGGCGGCATATTCGTCGCGCAGAACTTCGGCCTCAGAGCGCAGGGACTTCGCCTCGTCCAGCTGCTGGCGGATTTCCGCGATTCGGGCATCGAGCCCTCCGGTGACGATGCCGGGAACCTTCTTCCAAACGAACACGGCGAGCAGGACCAGCATGGAAAGACCCACCCACTGGTAGGAATCGAGCCCGATCGCGGCCGGTTCGGCATATTCGGAGGATGTGGCGAGGATCGTCAGGGTATCACGCATGGGTCAGCGCCTTCTTTACCGCCGAGCGGGCCGAGCGCTTGTCGACTTTCGCGCCGGTCAGGCGGGCAACGATGTCCTGGCTCGCCTCGGTGGCGACATCTTCGAGTTCGGCAAGAGCCGCAGCGCGCGCGGATTCGATCTTGGTTTCCGCCTCGGCAAGGCGGCCATCGAGCCGTTTCTGCGCCCTCGAAAGCTTTGCCTCGGTTTCTGCAGCCGCTTTCGACTTGGCCTCGGCGATGACGCCCTGGGCACGGCTGCGGTTTTCGGCCTCACGGGCCTTCCATGCCTCTTCCTGCTCGTCGGCGGCATCGCGCGCGGCCTGCGCTGCGGCGAGGTCGTCGCCGATCTGGCGGTCGCGCAGCTGCACCGTCTCCATGACCTTGGGCACCATTCCGCGCCCGATCAGGAAAAAGGTGATGCCGAAGAACACCAGTGTCCAGAGGACCTGGCTGGAGTAGAATTCGGCGAGCTGGGATATCTGGGGCATGGGCCGGTCCCGGTGAGCTTGAGAATATCGAGGGGGCGCTCGGCGCGGTGCGCCTTGCGCCCCCGAAAAGGCGTCAGGCGACGAAGATCAGGATCATCGCGACGACGAAGGCCAGCAGGCCGAGAAGTTCCGCCGCGGCGAAGCCGATGAACAGACGGCCCTGCTGCCCGTCGGCCGCGCCCGGATTGCGCAGCGCGCTTTCAAGGAACGAACCGAAGACGTTGCCCACGCCGATCGCCGCCATACCGGCACCGATCGCTGCGAGGCCGGCGCCGACGAGCTTGGCTGCTTCAGGATCCATTTCAAAACTCCTTTGGAATCAAAACTGTTTGGGAGGGAAAAAAGCGGTGACTTAGTGAAGGTTCTCGGCGTCGTTGATGTAGAGCGACGTGAGCAGCGCGAAGACATAGGCCTGGATGCCTGCGACGAGGATTTCGAGCGCGCTGATGGCGATCATCAGCAGGAAGCTCGGTACGCCGATGAACCCGCCGAAAAGCGGCCCGGCATTGACGCTGTCGATGACGAAGCTCGAGAGAACTTTCAAGAGGACGTGGCCCGCCATCATCGCCACGAACAGGCGCAGCGCGAGACTGAAAGGACGCACGAGGAACGAGATCAGTTCGATCACCGGGATCAGCCAGATCAGCCACAGCGGCGTGCCATGGGGCACGAACAGCG
>JGI12210J13797_11339794_pt1 | contig 31411 bp, 27 predicted proteins | sample ElkSlonscriptome_3_FD_13797 | JGI IMG/M metagenome (IMG submission 13797) | reverse complement strand
TCACGGTCCGGGCGGTCTTCGGTCGCGTCGGGCGCGATATCCTCGTCCGTGATGTCCAGTTCGATCATGTCGGGCGGAACGGCGCCGGTACCTTCTTCCGCCAATTCTTCCGCTTTGGGTCCGGCACCGGTGTCTTCCGGCTTTTCCGTCACTTTCGGATCGTCGATCGGCGGCGCACCCTTGACCAGGTCGCCCGCCTTCTCATCGCCCGGCAGCACGTAATCCGCCCCTTCCCACGGGCTGAGGAAGTCGAAGGTCCGCATCTCCTGCGCCAGTTCGACCGGTTCGTAAACGACCCGCTTCTCCTCTTCGGAATACCGCAATTCGGTATAGCCTGTCATCGGAAAATCCTTGCGGAAGGGATGCCCTTCGAACCCGTAATCGGTCAGAATACGGCGCAAATCGCTGTTACCGTCGAAAACCACACCGTAAAGATCGAAGACCTCGCGCTCAAGCCAGCCTGCATTGGGCCACAGCGTCGTCACGCTCGGAACCGTCGCCGCCTCGTCGGTGGAACATTTGACCATCACCCGGTGATTTTTCGTCAGGCTCAGCAGCATGTAGACGATTTCGAACCGCTCCGGCCTGTCCGGATAGTCCGCACCGGCGATTTCCATCAATTGCTGGTAGGCGTGATCGTCGCGCAGCGCCCTCAGGACATCCACGATCCCATCGCGCTTGACGGTGAAGATGATTTCGCCGTGCTGCTCCTCGGCATGATCCAGCCATACGCTGATGCTTTCGCTTACGCGATCGATGACATCGTCATTCGAAGCATAGCGCGGGGCGGAATGGAGAACCGTCATCGTGCCTTCCTCAACGCTCTATCGTTCCGGTGCGGCGAATGCGGCGCTGCAACTGCATCACGCCGTACAACAGCGCCTCTGCGGTCGGAGGGCAGCCGGGCACATAGATATCGACCGGCACAATCCTGTCGCAGCCGCGCACGACGCTGTAGGAATAATGGTAATAGCCGCCGCCGTTCGCGCACGAACCCATGCTGATCACGTATTTCGGATCCGACATCTGATCGTACACTTTACGCAGGGCCGGTGCCATCTTGTTGCACAGCGTTCCCGCCACGATCATCACGTCGGATTGACGCGGGCTTGCGCGCGGTGCGGCCCCGAACCGCTCCATGTCGTAGCGCGGCATGTTGACGTGGATCATTTCCACCGCGCAACATGCCAGGCCGAAAGTCATCCACCACAAGCTGCCGGTGCGCGCCCACTGGAACAGGTCTTCGGTCGATGTGACGAGAAAACCCTTGTCGTTCACCTCGGTCTGCATCGCCTTGAAATAGGCGGCATCCGGAGCGCGCGTGTCGCCCTCTTTCGCGGTCGGCAACGCCGCATCGCGCATCCGCTGCCCGTCGAGCGCGGGGTTGAGCGAGGTCGTGCCGGCAAACGCAGGATCTTTATTCGGGTCGGTGCTCATTCCCAGTCCAGAGCTCCCTTCTTCCATTCGTATGCGAGGCCGATGGCCAGAATGCCGAGGAACGTCATCATGCCGAGCCACCCGACCCAGCCCGTTTCACCCAGGCTGACCGCCCATGGAAACAGGAACGCCGCTTCGAGATCGAAGATGATGAAGCTGATGGCGACGAGGTAGAATCGCACGTCGAACTGGCTGCGGGCATCCTCGAACGCGGGGAAGCCGCATTCGTATTCCGACAGTTTATCGGCATTCGGATTATGCGACCCGGTCAACCGCGAAACGCCCATCGGCAAAAACACGAAGAGACATGACAGGGCGAAGGCAATTATGATGAATATCAGTATCGGCAGATACTGTTCGAGATTGATCACGACGGTTTTCCAAAGCGTTGCGGGCGGTTGCGTGCCAATTAGGCGCGCAAGGCCGGACACGCAAGGGCGCGATCAGGGCAAAACGCCGCATCGATGTTGCAGCAAATCGAAGACGGGACGCGCCGCCCTCCGGCGAACGCGCCCCGCCCCCGACCTTCGTTCTATTTCATTATGTTGGCTGCGGCCTTTCGCGTCGCCTTGCCGTACGGGGGTTTGAAGCCACCCAGCTTTGCGATGTCGATTTTCGGCTGGTGATAAATGGCACGCGCATGGCTGAATTCGCGGAAACCTTCGATCGCGTGGTACGCCCCCATGCCCGACGGGCCGACACCGCCGAACGGCAGGTCCTCCATCGAAACGTGAAATATCACGTCGTTGGTGGTGACGCCGCCCGATATCGTGCGGTCCAGAACCCGCTCCTGCTCCGCGCTGTTTTCCCCGAAATAATACAGGCCGAGCGGGCGATCGTTCTCGTTTATGTAATCGATCGCCTGGTCGATCGCCTTGTACGTCTTGACCGGCAGGACGGGGCCGAAGATTTCCTCCTGCATCGCGGTCATGTCGTCGGTCACGTTTTTGAGGATGGTAAGCGGCATCTTGCGCTGGTTGGCGCTGCCGAAATCCTCGTTGCCGGGATTGACCTCGATTACCTCGGCGCCCTTGCCCCGCGCATCGTCGACCAGCCCTTTCAGCCGTTCGAAATGATGATCCGAAACGATCGAGGCATAATCGTCGTTTTCCAGCAATGTCGGGTACATCGCCGCGACACCGTTCGAAACGCCCGCAACCGCTTCGTCCTGCTTGTCCTCGGGCACGATCATGTAATCGGGGGACAGACAGATTTGCCCCGCATTCATCATCTTGCCCAGCGCGACCCTTTCGCCCGCCTTCGCAAAATCGGCGCTGCGGCCCATCACGACCGGCGATTTGCCGCCCAGTTCCAGCGTGACCGGCACGAGGTTGTCGGCCGCGGACTGCATGACTTTCCGCCCCGTTGCCGTCGATCCGGTGAAGACGAGGTGATCGAAAGGCAGCGACGAAAACGCAGCGGCGACTTCCGGCCCACCGGTGATGACGCTGACTTCGTCCGGTGTGAAGTAATCTTCGACCAGTTCGGCCATCAGCATGCTGGTGCGTTCTGTAAATTCCGACGGTTTGATCATCGCCCGGTTTCCTGCCGCCAGCACCTGCATCAGCGGGCCGAAGGCGAGATTGACCGGGAAATTCCACGGGCTGAGGATGCCGATCACGCCTTTCGGTTCGTAGCGGACCTCCGCCTTTGCCCCCAGCAGGCCGAGCGGGAATTGCACCGAACGCCTGTCGCGCTTGGCCCATTTGTCCATGTTCTTGAGCGAATCCTTGCCCTGTCCGACGGTGGAGGCGATGTCGGTTATCATGCTCTGTTCGATTGCGCGGTTGCCGAAATCGGCGCTCATCGCCCTGCACAGCTGTTCCGCATTGTCTTTCAGCAGCGCGATGGCGCGCTTGATCCGGTCCTTGCGCAGATTCATGGTTTCCGGACGCGATGCGGTGAATGCATCGCGTTGAAGTTTCAGCAGGCGGTCCAGGTCTTCGCGTCGATCGTCGGCCATGGTTCTCTCCAATCAGGTTCGCTCTTGTTCGAATTCGATTTCGAATTGCGACTGACCTTGGCGCAAAGCGACCGCGCGGCGCAAGGAAATACCGGCGACTGAACCGCCAGTCCGCCCGATCTGCGTTGATATGCCGCGTCGCTGCGATTACCTCTCGCCGTGACTTGAACAATTTATCGAAGGATCAGCCCAATGGCCCACTTTTCCGCCGCAGACCCGATCGTCATTCTTTCCTATGCCCGCACGCCGATGGGCGGGATGCAGGGGGCGTTGGCCGATGTTTCGGCAACGGAGCTGGGTGCGACTGCGGTAAGGGCCGCAGTAGAACGATCGGGCGCGAAGGGCGAGGATTTCGACCGCGCATACATGGGCTGCGTCTTGCCCGCCGGTCTGGGTCAGGCCCCGGCACGGCAGGCCGCGATCAAGGGCGGTCTGCCCCGATCGGTCGAAGCGACGACGATCAACAAGGTATGCGGTTCCGGAATGCAGACTGTCATCATGGGGGCCGAAGCTCTTGCCAGCGGAACGGTCGATGTTGTCCTTGCCGGCGGCATGGAGAGCATGACCAACGCGCCATACCTGTTGAAGAAGCACCGTTCGGGCGCGCGGATCGGGCACGATACCGCCTATGACCACATGTTCCTCGACGGGCTGGAGGACGCCTACGAAGAAGGCCGCGCCATGGGAACCTTCGCGCAGGAAACGGCCGACGAATACCAGATGACGCGCGAGGACATGGACGAATATTCGATCGCTTCGCTCGACCGGGCCAATGCCGCGATCGAAAACGGGGCATTCGACGACGAAATCGTGCCCGTCACGGTAAAGACCCGCAAGGGGGAAACCGTCGTCGAACAGGACGAACAGCCCGGCAAGGGTCGGCCCGACAAGATTCCGCAATTGCGCCCCGCCTTCGCGAAAGACGGTACGATCACCGCGGCGACGTCGAGTTCGATTTCGGATGGGGCCGCAGCCCTGGTGCTGACCCGCGAAAGCGTCGCCCGGCACAAGGGATTGACCCCCGTTGCCCGGATCGTCGCCACCGCCGCCCACGCGCATGAACCGTCGAAATTCACCACCGCGCCGATCCCGGCCATCGAAAAGGTGCTGGACCGTGCCGGTTGGAGCGTGGACGATGTCGACCTGTTCGAAGTGAACGAGGCATTTGCCTGCGTCGCCATGTTCGCGATGCGCGATCTTGGCATTTCGCATGACAGGATCAACGTCAATGGCGGGGGAACCGCTCTTGGCCATCCGATCGGCGCATCGGGCGCGCGCATCATCGTCACCCTGCTCGGCGCGCTGAAGGCACGCGGCAAGACGAAGGGCGTCGCCAGCCTGTGCATCGGCGGTGGCGAGGCCACGGCGATCGCGGTCGAATTGACCTAGACAAAAGGAGCCCGTCCCATGCGGCGAATGATTGCAGGTCTGGGTGGCGTAATGCTCTTCGGTTGTGGCGAAGCGCCTGATACGTCCGAGCAGGCGATGGCCGGTTCGCCGGTCATGGGCCCCGGTTCATACGCCGTAGGGGACGGCACGACCGTTTACAGCCGCACCCGGCTTGAGGAAGACGGCCGCTATTTCGACCTGGACGAAGCGGGAAAGATTGTCGGAACCGGCATTTGGAATGGAAAGGGTGACACGGTTTGCTTCGACCCGGCTGGCGATGGCGAAGGGCTGGAGGAAAGATGCTGGCGCAATGACCCGGCGGACCCGGATGGCAGCTTCTTTTCGCGCAGGATCGGCGGGATGGAGCATTACCGCGTAACCCCGCTCGACGAGTGATCGGTAGCGGTCGGGCTTACAATTCCTGTTCGCCCCACAAACGGTCGCGCCTGACCCACCCGGTGCGGCCCGCCGCGTCGATTTCGCAAAATGCCTCCCGACAACGCAGCAATTCTCCCACGACCCCCGGCTCCGCCCTCCAGCGAAGCTGACCATCGGGCGCGGAAGCATCGCGAAGGGCAGCCGGACCCTCACCGCGAATCATGGCATAGCGGGTTGGCCTGAGCTGGCTTGAAGCGATCCACCCGCGCGTCCCGGCATGATCCTCGACCAGTCTCCACCCTTCGCGCAGGCGGATGACCTTCACCGGCAGGCCCTTGCGCTTGTAAATCCATTCGATCGGGTATTCCCTGCTCGGCCCGACGCGCATGCGGACCTCGTCGAAACGCAGGCTGGCCCAGTACGGTGCTTCGCGGGTTTGCGCCGACAAATCGCCAAAGGCCAGTCCGAGCGCGACGACCAGGGCGAGCGCAAACCACGCGATTATCCGAAGCAATTCCATGAGGATCAGCAATAACGCGGCGGCGACCAGCTTCAAGCCGGAAGCTGACATTACGGCGCGACACCACCGGCATCAGGTCGAAACCGATCGGCATGGCATGCGAACGAAAAGACCGCATCCGCTTGACCGCCCTGCCCCGCACCGATTAGCGCATCGCGTCATGGTCGATCTCAAATCCACTCGAAGCACGCCGCCGAAATTCGCCAATGGCACCCCGCGTGTCGTCCTGACCCGGCATCTGTTGCCAAGCGTCGAAGCCCGCATGAGCGAGCTTTACGATGCCGTTCTGAACGAAGGCGACGAACCGATGACCCGCGACGAATTGATCGCGGCGATGCAGGACTGCGATGTTCTGGTCCCCACGGTCACGGATCGGATCGACGCGGACATGGTCGAAAAGGCAAGCGAACGCCTGCGAATGATCGCAAGTTTTGGTGTCGGGACGGAACACATCGATCTTGCCGCCGCAGCAAAACGAAAGATCATCGTTACGAATACGCCGGGCGTTTTTACCGACGACACCGCCGACATCGCCATGGCCGCGATTATCGGCGTCCCCCGCCGGATTCGAGAAGGGACGCAATTGGTGCGCCGCGGCGAATGGACCGGCTGGGCGCCCTCCGGCCTGTTGGGGCGTAAACTTGGCGGCAAGGTGCTCGGCATCGTGGGGATGGGCCGGATCGGACAGGCCGTCGCGCATCGTGCGCGCGCCTTTGGTCTGGATGTGGTTTATCACAATCGCAAACGCCTGCCCGATGCGTTCGAACGGATGCTAGGCGCACGCTACACCGGCAATCTCGACGACCTGGTGGCAGAGGCCGATATCCTGACGCTCCATTGCCCTCTGACCGATCAGACGCGGGGCGCGATCGACGCCCGCCGGATCGGGGCGATGAAACGCGGGGCAAGCATCGTGAACACCGCGCGAGGTGAGTTGATCGACCAGGAAGCGCTCATAGAGGCGTTGCAGAGCGGGCACCTCGCTGGTGCAGGACTGGACGTCTATCCCGACGAACCCAATGTGGATCAGCGTTTGCTGGATCACCCCAACGTGATGACACTGCCCCACATCGGCAGCGCCACGGTCGAAGGTCGGGAAGCTTCGGGCGAAAAAGTGATCGCCAACATCCGTTTCTGGGCCGACGGGCACCGCCCGCCGGACCAGGTGCTCGAGGCGCTGGTCTGACGCGGGCGGATTTTCTACCCAGGCCGGTTCGCGGTCACCGGGCTCAGTCGCCGGTCAAAATCCGTTCGACCAATTCCCCCACGCTCGGCGTGTAATTGTTGGAATAGAAGGGGTCTTCGCGGAAACGGTAGGCCGCGTGCCCGGCAAAGGCCAGATTGTCTTCGGGATCGTCACCGTGTGCGATTTCCTGCAGCGTTTTCTGAATGCAGAAACTGCGCGGATCGGCGAGCCGTCCGGTGGTGTAATCGTCGTGATCCTTCCAGCTGGAAAACTGGCAGTGCGAAAGGCAGCCCATGCAATCCTGCTGGTCCTTGCGGATCGTGTCACGTTTTTCGGGCGTCACGAACACGATCGTACCTTCGGGGGTTTTCAGCGGCTCGGTATGCCCCTCGCGCATCCAGTTTTCGGCGCGAACCTTGTCCGCCGGCCGGACCCAGAAACTGCGCGCCTTGCCTTCGTCGCCCAGTTGGACGGTGCCGTCTTCCTCGCCCCGTTTGAAGAACGGGATCTGCCGCTCCGAACGGTGCATCAGATCATACAGGAAATCGGTCTTTACCGCGCTCGAATAAAAACCCGTGGGCGAAAATTTGTGCAACAGCACATCGCCCGGTTCGACTTCCCGCAGGCGATCTTTCCAGATTTGCGGAATGGGACTTTCACGGGTCAGCAAGGGCCGTGTTCCGAATTGAAAGGCGATCGAGCCAAGCTCAGGGTTGCCGATCCAGTCGTTCCATTCGCGCAGGAACCACACGCCGCCCGCCATAACGATCGGCACGTCGTCGGACACACCTTCCTTGCGCATCATGTCACGCAGGGTTTTCACGCGGGGATACGGGTCTTCCGGCTTCGTCGGGTCTTCGGCGTTGGACAGGCCATTATGCCCCCCGGCAAGCCACGGGTCCTCGTAAACGACCGCCGCCATCAGGTCCGGGACATTCTTGTAACTGCGTTTCCATAGCGCGCGGAATGCGCGGCCCGAACTGACGATCGGCAAATAATTCACCTCGAAACGGGCGGCGATGTCGGCGAGTTTATAGGGCATTCCCGCGCCGCAGGTGACGCCGGCCACCATACCGCGGGTACGTTCCAGCACCCCTTCGAGGACATCTTGTGCGCCGCCCATTTCCCACAGGACGTTGATGTTCAAGGCGCCTTTGCCACCGGAGATTTCGTGCGCGTTCCTGACCTGCGTGACGCCGCCTTCGATCGCATATTCGACCAATTCGCGGTGGCGCTCTTCGCGGGTGCGGCCGTGATAAACCTGGGGAATGACATTGCCGTTTTCGTCATAGCTGTCAGCGTTCACGGCAGAAACCGTGCCAATTCCACCCGCTGCGGCCCATGCACCCGAACTTGCATGATTGGTGGCCGAAACGCCTTTTCCACCTTCGATCAGCGGCCACACTTCGCGGCCACCGTAATTGATGGGCTCCAGTCCCTTGAACAATTGCAATCCCCTTTGTCCGCGCCTTCGATGGCGCGTTTGTATCCTTAACGGATCGTCGTTCCACATAGGTACGCCCGCCGCGCTAGGCAATCGCTGCGCGCGCGAATGCACCGAAATTCGAACCGCCTGGAATGTCGGTGTTCAATCGTCGCTGCAGGTTCTTATCCTGCCGGGTTCGACCCGGGCGTCACCTCTCTCGAACCGGGCGACATAGCTTTTGAGTTCAGGTTTCTCGACAAATTCGATCAAGCGATACCCAATCGAACGAAATTCGCAGAACAGCAGTTCGGGCGGCATCCCGTGATTGGCGGTCGGCCTGTTGGTATCGACCACGATGATCTGACCCCCGGATGCGAGCGAGGGCCACATCCGCCAAAGAAACGCGTACGGCTCGGTCACTTCGTGATACATGTGGACGAGGAACACGCGGTCGAAACTGTCGTCGGGAAGGCGTGGGTCGTCGGCTTCTCCCTGCTTGATCGAGATATTTTCGAGCCGTTCGCGCTCCACCCGGCGGCCTAGTCGCTCCAGCGCCTCGCGATCGATGTCCTGCGCCAAAACCCGGCCAGCATCGCCCACGCGTTCCGCCAGGCGCACCGTGTAATACCCCTCACCCGCGCCGATATCGGCTACCGTCATCCCTTCGGCAATGTCGGCGATTTCCATGACTTCGCGCGCTTCGCCCCGTTCATCGCGCGCATCTTCATTCGAAAACTGGTTGGAAACGACATCGGGCACTTCGCGATCCGGCTGCGGAAATTCGAGCGCGCTGTCCGGTCGGCCGGGATCCGCGACGATTGCATCGCATCCCGTCGCGGCGGCAAACGCGGCGAAAGCGAAAATCAGCCGCGAGGCCGTCATTCCGTATCCTCGACCTCTAGCGTTTCGCCGGTGACCCGCTGGGCCAGTGCCGCCGATATGAATTCGTCGATCTCGCCATCCAGCACCTTGTCGGGCGATGGCGAAGTGACACCGGTGCGAAGGTCCTTGACCATCTGATACGGTTGCAGGACGTACGACCGGATCTGGTGCCCCCAGCCAATATCGCTCTTTTCCTGATATTCGCCCGACGCCACCGCCTCACGCTCGGCCATTTCCCGTTCGAACAAACGCGCTTTCAGCATGTTCATCGCGGTTGCCCGGTTCTTGTGCTGGCTGCGATCGTTCTGGCTGGCAACGACGATCCCGGTCGGCTGGTGCGTAATCCGAACGGCGCTATCGGTGGTGTTGACATGCTGCCCACCCGCGCCCGATGCGCGATATGTGTCGATTTTCAGATCGCTGGGATCGACTTCGATCTCGATATCGTCGTCGATGACCGGATAAACCCAGACGCTGGAGAAGCTGGTATGCCGTTTGGCCGCGCTGTCATACGGGCTGATCCGGACGAGGCGGTGCACCCCGCTTTCCGTCTTGGCATAGCCGTAGGCGTTTTCGCCCTTAAGCTGGAGCGTCGCCGACTTGATCCCGGCCTGATCGCCGGCCTGGTATTCGACCGTCTCGACCTTCAGACCACGACTTTCGGCCCAGCGCGAATACATCCGGAACAGCATTTCGGCCCAGTCCTGGCTTTCGGTGCCGCCTGCCCCCGCATGAATCTCGAGATAGGTGTCGTTTCCATCCGCCTCTCCGGACAACAGCGCCTGAACCTTGTCCGCGTCGGCGCGCCGGGCAAGGCGTTCAAGGCTTTTCAGCCCGTCATTGACGACGCTCTCTTCGCCTTCGGCTTCACCCATTTCGATGAATTCGACCGCATCATTCTTTTCGGCCGTGATCTCCCGAACGGTTTTCACCGCGGTTTCGAGGGTTTTCTGCTCACGACTGATGGCCTGAGCCTCTTTCGGATCGTTCCAGAGGTCGGGGTCCTGAATCCGCGCATCTAGCTCGTCCAGACGCCGGAGCGCACGCTCCCAATCGAGCGACTGGCGCACCAGTTCAAGGGCCGCTTCGATGCGGTCGATATGAGCTTGGGCCTCGGCCCGCATGGCAAATCCTCACTAAGGCTCGGGGCGCCCCGATTAACGCGAGCGCGCAGATTGTAAAGTGTAGCGCACGGACGGTGGACCTGCTTTGCGATGCGGTTCCGGCGGGAAGATCCGCTCCGCTGCTACCAATAGCAAGGTCACAATTTACCGACGCTGGGGACGCAGGTTAATACAGCCCGCCGCTTTCCTCGACGAAATTGCGGGGCTGACCGTCCGAATTATTCGCGGGCCCCCGCCCGCTTTGCCCGCGACCGGCGCGGATCAGTTCGAGGATTTCATCGCGCTTCGCGGCGATTTCGTCCTGCCGTGTCGATCGTGCGGGCTCGGTATCGGGCTTGAACGCTTCCCAAATGACAGCCGCGCGTGGATCATCGCTCGGCTGACCGTTGAACACGCGCTTGCCCGACCGGCGATCGATCCGGACCATGCGCACGCCCGCAGGCGCGATCGCGGGTTCGTTAGTCCAGCTTTCGCGGGTTGCTTCGACGAATTCCTTGAACACGGGGGCCGCGGTGTTACCGCCCTGCACCCACCCGCCCAGATTGCGCGGTTGATCGTGGCCTATGTACACGCCCGCCACGATATCGGGAGAGCCGCCGACGAACCACGCATCGGTCGGACCCGATGTCGTCCCGGTCTTGCCGAACAGCGGCAAATCGAGGCTGCGAAGTCGCACCGCGGTGCCCCGCGTTACAACCCCTTCGAGCATGTGGACGACCTGATACGCGGTGCGCGGGTCCATCACCTGATTACCCTGAAGTCCAAGGCGCGGCATCGGTTCGCCATCGTATTCGGCCATGTTGCAGCTATCGCAGCGGCGATTGTCCGACCGCCAGATCACGTTGCCGTTGCGATCGGCGACGTAATCGATCACGCTCGGCTCGTGCAGGCGGCCATGATTGGCCAGCGCGGCGTAGGCGTTGACCATCTGCATGACCGTCGTTTCGCCCGCGCCCAACGCGAAGGCTGGATAGGGCTGGTAACTGCCGATCCCGACCTTTTCAAACGTATCGATGACGCGCGGCATTCCCGCTTCCATCGCAATATGGACTGTCATCAGGTTGCGCGATTGTTCGAGGCCCCAACGCATCGTTTTGACGCCGCCGCCACCGCCGCCGAAATTGCGAAAGCACTTTTCGCCCAGATCGGCGCCTTGATAATAGCAGAATTCCTCATCGGGAACCTGGCTTGCCGGGGTCAGTCCGTTTTCCAGGCCGGTCGCGTAAACGAACGGCTTGATGGTCGAGCCAGGCTGACGGTCGGCCTGCGTGGCACGGTTGAAATCGGACAGGCGATGATCGAAACCGCCCTGCATCGCCAGCACGCGGCCGGTCTGAACCGATTGCGACAGGAATCCGCCCGAAACTTCGGGGATGATGGCCACGTCCCAGCCATTGCCCGCAGGCTTGGCCGCGATAACGTCCCCGGCCTTCAATGCATTGGGCAATTCGGACAACGGCGCTTCATCGCCATTCGAAAACCCGATCGTGGCATCGCTGCCATCACGCCGGGTCACCACCCCTACGCGCCAATCCTCGTATCGAATGCCGAGATACGAGCTTCTCAGCTGGCTCGCCCAATTGCCTTCGCTGACATCGATGGTCGCGATCGGTCCGGTCCACCCGCGATTGCCGTGATAGCGCAACAATCCGGCGCGCAGCGCATCACGAGCCGCGTTTTGCTTTTCAACGTCGAGCGATGTCCGGACCCACAGTCCGCCCGCATAGACGCTGTTTTCACCGTCCTCGGCGGTTTCACCGAATTCATCGATCAATTGGCGCCGCACTTCTTCGAGGAAATATCCGGCATCCGCGCTGCGCTCCCGCCGTTGCTGCACCAGCCCGAGCGGTTCATTCTTGGCTGCATCACGCTCTGCCACGGTGATGAAGCCGTTCTCCTCCATCTGGTTGAGAACGAAATCGCGCCGGGTCAAAGCCGCCTGTTCCTGACCCGCGCGGCCATACCGTTCCGGTGCCTTCGGCAGGATGGCGAGAAACGCGACTTCGTGCAGGTCCAGTTCGCCCACGTCCTTGTCGAAATAGGCGCGTGCCGCGGCCTGCACACCGAACGACCGCCGACCCAGCGGTATCTCGTTCAGGTAAAGCTCGAGGATTTCCTCTTTGCTCAGGACATCCTCGATCCGGCGGGCTAGGATCATTTCCTTCAGCTTGCGCGTGACGGAGTATTCATCGCCCAGCAGCAGGATCTTCGCCAATTGCTGCGTGATCGTCGATCCGCCGACCGCGCGCTCGCCCGAACCGTATTTGGTCGCGTAATCGAACACGGCATTTGCCGTACCGGTAAAATCAACGCCGCCATGGGTGAAGAACGTCTTGTCCTCGGCCGAAATATACGCCTGGATCAATGGTTGGGGAAAATCGGCATATTGCAGCTGGACGCGCCGTTCACGCGCATAGGAATGCACGATTTCCCCATCGATGCCGCGCACGACCGTCGGTAACGGCGTCTGATATTCGGTCAGGCTTGCCGCTTCGGGCAAGTCGCGTGCAAGAAATGCCCACGCCGCGACCCACACCAACAGCGCGAGCGCCAGTGCCAGCGCCGCCAGCTTGAAAAGCATGCTGCCACGCCATTTCTGCGCGAACCACGCCGACGCACCGCCCAGATCGCGCCCTACGCGATAACGGAAATAGGCCGGAAAGGATTGTTCGGAGATGTCGGTCATGGGTTCTTCGTTGTTTCTTTCGCGCCACTTACAGGCAATCTCTGCCTAGCGCCAGCGCGATTGCCCGGCGATGAAGCATCAAGCACCCCTGATGCCATCCTGCCTGCCGCGTAACGCGCGCTGATCAGGTGTCCGCGCGCCGAGCGAAGAACACCCGGATCGCCTGAGCGAGCACCTGTGCATATTGCTCTCGGCCTTCCTCCGTCACCAGTCGCGCGCGATCGTCGGGATTTGTGACGAACCCCGTTTCGAGCAGGACACTGGGGACATCCGGCGCCCTCAGCACCGCGAGAGCGGCCGAGCGGCGCGCCTGCGGGTGAAACGCGATGCGCGACTGACCCTCGCGCTCTATCAGTTTGGCGAATTCCGCCGCTTCTTCCTGTGTGAACTGCTGGGACAGTTCGACCAGGATTGCGCTTACTTCCTTGCTTTGCCCCTCGATCGCCACCCCGTTGAGCCGATCGGCGGCGTTTTCGCGCTCTGCAAAGCGTGCCGCGGCCTCGCTCGATGCATCGTTCGACAATGTGTAGACGCTGGCACCGGCGACATCCTCCCGCAATCCGGCGGAATCGGCATGAACCGAAACGAACAGATCGGCATCGAGAGCGCGAGCGATTTCCGGCCGCCGGGCAAGTGGCACGATCGTATCCTGCGACCGCGTCATGGCCACCCTGAACGACCCGGTTTCCAGCAGTTTGTCCCGCAGCGAAACAGAAATCGCCAGCACGATGTCCTTTTCGAACACCCGTCCACCGTCCGGCGCCGTTCCAACCGCCCCCAGGTCCCGTCCGCCGTGTCCGGCATCGATAACCACGAGTGGAAGATCGCGATCATCGGGGCCGGAGACGGGGGGCAGGTCGGACGATGCGTCTTGCCAGGTAATCGCGATGCGCTGCGACGGTTCGCCATTCGATCCCGAAACCAGCGTCGACGGCGAAAAGGCGAACAAGGCCCCGGCCAAAAGCAGGAATGCGACGACGATTATCGAGAGCAGGATGCGTGGCGACATGGTTAATGCGGGGTCTAGTCTGCAGCACGCCGCCGAAGCAATAGAGTTGCGGAGCAAAACCGGCGATGCTAGCGGTAGCGATGGAACGGGATTTCGTTCGGCATATTGTTGCCAACCCGCCCGTTTCCGATGATGCAGGGCCATCACCATTTCGGTGAACCGACAGCCCCAACAGGTTGATGCAGTGACGAGACGCTCCTTTTCGCAATGGACAAATCGGCGCTTTTACAGCGCGCGGAGCCATGCGAACGGCAGCGCGGACATGGTCCGCATTCTTGTCACGGCAGACACGAACATTGCGCCGGCAACGCCATCGCGTGCCAGCGCAGTCACGACATACGCGGCATCACTGATGCCAGCGTTTTTTCCACACATATCACGTCCGGTGCCGCGCATTAAGGCGCGGCGGCCCGACGTCTGGAGACATAATAATGGCAACGCGCATGCTGATCGATGCGCGCCACTCGGAAGAAACCCGGGTGGCGGTTCTCAAGGGCAACCGTATTGAGGAATTCGATTTCGAATCTGCCGAACACAAGCAGATTAAAGGCAACATCTATCTCGCCAAGGTTACCCGGGTAGAACCCTCGCTACAGGCGGCGTTCGTCGACTTTGGCGGAAATCGCCACGGTTTCCTCGCTTTCAACGAAATCCATCCGGATTATTACCAGATCCCGCAATCGGATCGTGAGGCGCTGCTCGAAGCCGAAGCCGAAGCCGCCGAGGAAGAGGCCCGGCTGCGCGACGAGGAAGAGGACGAGGGCATCTCGCCCGGCGAGGAATACGACGCCGAAGACGAAAGCGCGGAAGCCCTGGCCGAAGATCTGGCCGAAGACGGGCTGGAGGAAATCGACACCTCGGACAAGGACAAGGTCGCCACGATCGAGGATGGTGCCTCGGACGACAGTGACGACGATGACGATGACAGCGACGACGACGGCGATGACGAAAACGGCGACGATTCGCGGCGTTCGCGTCGCGGTCGCGGGCGTCGGCGCCAAGGTGCGAAAGGCCGCGGCGGCAAACAGAACGGCAAGGGCCGAAGCCGCGCCAAGGAAGTCGACGAAGTCCGTGCAAAACGCATGGCATTGCGGCGTCGCTACAAGATTCAGGACGTCATTCAGCGCCGGCAGGTCCTGCTCGTCCAGGTCGTAAAGGAAGAGCGCGGCAACAAGGGCGCCGCTCTGACGTCCTATCTCAGCCTCGCCGGTCGTTACACGGTCTTGATGCCGAACAGTTCGCATGGCGGCGGCATCAGCCGCAAGATCAGCTCGGCCAGCGATCGCAAGCGGTTGAAAAAAGTCGTCTCCGATCTTTCCCTGCCGCGCACGATGGGACTGATCGTTCGCACCGCCGGGCTCAGCCGGACGAAGACCGAGATCAAGCGCGACTTCGATTACCTCGCACGGTTGTGGGACGAAATCCGGGAAAAGACGCTGGCATCGACGGCGCCGGCCCTGATCCATTCGGACAGCGACCTGATCAAGCGTGCGATCCGCGACATCTACAATCGCGAAATCGACGAAGTGATCGTCGAGGGAGCGGACGGCTACAAGTCGGCCAAGGCGTTCATGAAATTGCTGATGCCGAGCCATGCGCGCCGGGTGAAGGCGTATAACGATCCCGTTCCGCTGTTTCAGCGATACGGAGCCGAAGACCAGTTGCGCGCGATGTACGATCCGATGGTGCAGCTGAAATCGGGTGGGTATCTGATCATCAACCCGACCGAGGCGCTGGTATCGATCGACATCAACTCGGGGCGTTCGACCAAGGAGCACGGGATCGAGCAGACCGCGCTGCACACCAATCTGGAGGCGGCGCGCGAAATCGCCCGACAATTGCGCCTGCGCGACATGGCCGGCCTCGTCGTTATCGACTTCATCGACATGGATCACAATTCCAACGTGCGAAAAGTCGAAAAGACGATGAAGGAGGCGCTGAAAACCGATCGCGCCCGAATTCAGGTGGGGCGTATTTCCGGGTTCGGATTGATGGAAATGAGCCGTCAGCGACTTCGCACGGGCGTCCTCGAAGCAACCACGCGTGAATGTCCGCACTGCGATGGCACCGGCCTCGTCCGCACCGCATCGTCCGCCGGGCTTTCCGCCCTGCGGCTGATCGAGGACGAAGCGGCCAAGGGCAAGGGAACCGTCATCCGTCTTGCCGCCAGCACCGAGGCGGCGATCTATCTGTTGAACGACAAACGGAGCGAACTGGTCGAGATAGAGGATCGGTACGGCGTGACGGTCGAGGTCTCTCCGGAAGGTGAAGACGAAGGTGCGAAGATGACCGCGTCGAGCGCAGGGCCACGCCCCGCCGAAGCGCCGAAATTCGAGCCTATCGTCGATGACGACGTCCAGGACGATGAAGATGATCATGACGATGACGCGTCCGAGGACGATACGTCGTCCGGGCGCCAATCGACTGGTGACCAAGGTGACAACGACGAGGATGGCGGTCGCAAGAAAAAGCGTCGTCGTCGGCGTGGCGGTCGCGGAAGGAACAAGAACAAGCAGAGCCAGGGCGACGAAGGCGGTAACGGCTCGGACAATGGCGGCAATTCGGAGAAATCCGATGACGGTCAGGAATCCGAAAAACCTGCTCCCGATAGCGACAGCCCGAAAAAGCCCCGCCGTCGCGGCGGACGCGGGCGCAAGCAGGATGACGGCGGTGCCAGCGATCTTCCGGCTGAAAACCTCGAAGATGTCTCGGAGCAGGTCAAGGATGACATGACTGTCGTAGCTGGTCCGGACGATGCGCCGGAAACTTCGGCCAACGTCGGATCGGACACGGATGACAAGCCCGTCGATGAAAAGCCGAAGCGCAAACGCGCTCCGCGCAAGGCAAAGGCGAGCGAGCAGAAACCGGACGAAGCCGCCGATGCCCAGACCGCCGAAAAGCCGAAGCGCAAACGCGCCCCGCGAAAGAAGAAGGACGATCCGGCGACGGGCAATGAGAAAGGCGGGGATCAGCAGTCCAGCGCGGATCAGACCCCGGATATAACACCCCCGCCCGAGGCCGAAGCCGTGGCCGATCAGGTCAAGGAAGACGCGATGGTCGTATCAGGGCCCGAGGGAACACCTGAAACCGCCGAGAAAGCGGCGCAGGCCGAAGAACCGGCCGCAAACGACGACACCGGATCACAAACGGACGGTACCCCCCGCAAGCGTGGCTGGTGGCAGCGAACCTTTGGCGACTGATTGGTGAAATCTGCATGGGCGGGCCGGGGTTTCACGCTCCGGTCCGCCACCGCGCTCCAAAAACCGGCGCTAGACGCTTGGGCTAATGGCAATTCCCCACTCGTTCCAGCCCGCAAATTTCGGCGCTTTTGGCAAGTATCCTTGGCCCAGTGGCTCAACCTCGAAGCCAGCACCGCGGAACGCGGAACCGATCGGGCGGGTCAGGTGACAGCCGCCCGCGATATGCTTCCACACCGGTTCGATCCTGTCCTGCCATTTCGCGATACCAGTATCCGGCGACCGGCCATGTTCGAGGAAAAGCGCCCTGCCCCGCGGGCGCAGGATGCGCCGCATTTCCGATAGCACCGCGTCCGGATTATCGACGGAGCACAGGGTGAACGTGCATACCACGGTGTCGAACGATCGGTCGGGGAAAGGGATCGCCTCCCCCACCCCTTTACGCAGATCGACCGATAGCCCTTGCCCTAGCGCGGCGGCGCGGGTTCGGTCGAGCAGACCTTCGTGCGGATCGATCCCGGCGTAGGACGTCATCGCCGACGGATCGTAGAATTGAAGGTTCAGTCCTCCGCCACAACCAAGTTCGAACACCGCTCCACGCGCGAGCGGGACCAGTTCGGCGCGTCGTTTCAGCACCTGACCGCTGCCACACGCACACGTGATGACGCGCGGCAAAACGATGCGATCGTACCATTGCCCGATCCCCAAAAATCGAACTCCTACCCGTGGGTCGAACAGACCCGCCATGACCCATAGGCCCAGAACCGCCGGGCGTGTGTTAGTTTCGATCTTTTTTCCGGATATGCCAAGCGGTTTGTTGCGCAAAAATCGCCGAGCGCGACTCCGCTTTACGGTGGCGCAGCGCTGCTTCGACCGCTAGGCGCGATTGCACCTGATCAATAATCACAGGCAGCACCATTCGAGATGACCACCGCACCCGACAATGATGCCACACTGGAGCCGCTGTCGATACCGCAGGAAGACAAGGAGCGCGTCCGCCTTCTTTTCATGGCGAAGCACGCGCTGTGGGGCGGCGGGATGCATCCGGAAGACGGGAATCACGCGATCTACCATCACGAGGTCCGCACGACTCTCGAATCGCTTGGCCTGAATCTTACCCTGGCGGACAGTTATGATGTTCTGTTCGACAGGCCGGAGGTGGATTTCGTATTCCCGCTGCTAAACCGGGGGGGCTTCGTCAATTCGGAAATGACGATCCCGCTTTTGTGCAACATGCACCGCATCGCCTATATGGGCGCGATGCCTTTCCTGCGCGGGCTGGGCGACGACAAGTCGATGTCCAAGCTCGTCTGTCGGCATTCCGGCGTCCCGACCGCCGACTGGTACTGCTATCGCCGCGGCGCGCCGGTCGAGGAACGCTCCCTGCCCGAAAGCCCCGATGGTCGCTGGGTGGTCAAACCGAATGCGTCTTCGGCAAGCTGGGGCATCGGAGACGCCCATGATTTTGCCGGTGTCGCCAACCTGGTGGCGAACATTCATGGACAGGGCCACGATGCGATCGTCGAACCGTATCTCGACGGATATGATATCCAGTGCGCGTTCATCACGATCGACGGCGTTCCGCGCGCATTGCCGATGCTGTGGTACGAACGCGAAGATACGCAGCGGCTCTGGACCTATTATGAGAAGCGCGACTTGGTTCAGAACACCGAGAAATCCGCGCTAAAGGCTTTCGACGACGCCAATTTTGCATCGCAAATCGAAGAATTCGCCCACCGCATCGCCAGTGAATTCGTGCCCTTCGATTATGGCCGGATCGAATTCCGCCTCGATTTCAAAACGGGCTCGATCAATTTCATCGAGATCAACCTGAACTGCAACCTGTGGTCCGAAAAGGTCATGGCGAAAGCCGCTGCCGAGGTTGGTTTCAGTCATGGCGACCTGCTGGAAACGCTGTTGGCCGAAAGCTGGCGCCGCAACGGGCTGATCGCCGGTTGAATTCAGGCGGGCACCTCGGCGCCGGAATAATCGAATACCTTTCCGCTATCCTCGCTTGTCAGACCCGCCAGAACGGCCAGTAAATCGTCGGCCGCTTTCGCCGGTGAAGTCAGTTGGCCATCGGGCAGGTTGCTTTGGAACGGTTCGGACAGGGCACTGTCGACCGTTCCGGGGTGCAGGCCCACGACGACGCCATCGTCATGCGTGCGGCCTGTTTCCAGCGCGAAGTTTTTCAGCAGCATGTTCAACGCCGCTTTCGATGCGCGGTAGGAATGCCAACCGCCCAGACCGTTATCCGAAATCGACCCGACCCGCGCGCTGATCGCGGCGAAGGTGAAGGCGCGGTCCCGCGGCATCAGCGGCAGGACGTGCTTGGCGATCATGGCCGGTCCGAACGTGTTGATCTCGAACACCTTCCGCATCGCGTCGAGGTCGAGGCGCTTGTAGGTCCGTTCCGGCCCCGTACCATCGTTCAGCGTCAGGACCCCGCTGGCGACGATAACAAGTTGCGGCGGGTCGTCGCGCATCGCGTTGGCGGCGGCCATAATCGAACTCTCGTCGGTCAGATCGAATGAAAATGGCCGGATGCGGGGCCCCTGCGGCTCCTGTCCGGCGCGTGATCCGGCGTAGATCGTCTCGCACCGCTGTTCGACCAGCGCTTCGCACATGGCCCTGCCAATGCCGCCGGTACTACCGAATATGGCCGCGCTGCGTAGCGGGGCATTTTCCTGGTTCGAAGTATCGTTCATGCGATAAGAGCGGGACAGGAAGCCCGAGGTTCCCGATTGCAGCGTCACCCCTGATTATCCGGCAACACCCATCACAAAGGTCGCAACTGCTACCCGCTTGCCTCATGCCATGCAGACGCTAGATAGGGTGCGCAAACACAGGGATTACAATACATGGCGACTTTCACCCTCCCCCAGAATTCGAAAATCCGCAAAGACGGAAAGGTGCACAAGGCATCGACGTCCGATGGCGGATCGAAGCGGGTCAAATCGTTCAAGGTTTATCGCTACGATCCCGACAGCGGCAAGAATCCGCGCTATGACAAGTTCGAAATCGACCTCGACGAATGCGGCCCGATGGTTCTCGACGCGCTATTCAAGATCAAGAACGAGATCGATCCGACGCTGACGTTTCGCCGGTCATGCCGCGAAGGCATCTGCGGTTCCTGTTCGATGAACCTGAATGGCAAGAACGGCCTGGCCTGCACCACCGCGATCGAGGATCTGAAGGGCGAAATCCGCATCACCCCCCTGCCCCACATGGACGTGGTCAAGGATCTGGTCCCGGACTTCACGCATTTCTACGCCCAATACGCCTCGATCCGCCCGTGGCTGCAAACGGTCAGCCCTACTCCTTCGGGCAAGGAGCGGTTGCAATCGCCCGAACAGCGGGAGCAACTCGACGGCCTGTACGAATGTATCCTGTGCGCCTGCTGCTCGACCGCGTGCCCCAGTTACTGGTGGAATTCGGACAAGTTCCTCGGCCCGGCGATCCTGTTGCAGGCGTATCGCTGGCTTGCCGATAGCCGCGACGAAATGACCGGCGAACGGCTCGATCAATTGGAGGACCCGTTCCGCCTGTATCGTTGTCATACGATCATGAATTGCGCCAATGTCTGCCCCAAGGGGTTAAGCCCGGCCAAGGCCATCGCCGAAACGAAGAAGATGATCGCCGAACGCGCGATCTGATCCGGCTTTCCCTTCACAGTGAGCGATGCTGCGCCACCCTTCGATTACCGCGCATTGTCGCCCGCCGAAGCGGACGGCGAAAGCGGTTGGTATAGCTGGAACCTTGTCGACCGGACGCGCTACAACAGCGTGGTATTGGGCGAATTGCGCGTCCGTGGCGAAGGCGATGCATGCCGTTTGCGGATGTTTCCCGAACGTCGGCACACCAATCTTGGCGACAACATCCATGGCGCGGCGACGCTTGGCCTGATCGACATCGCGCTGTTCGCAACAATGCACGTGGTCGGCAGCGGCAATGCCGGGCCGTCGGTCACGGTGGAATTGTCGACCCAGTTCGTCGGCGCGGGCGATCCTGAACGGCCTTTGGATGCTGTCAGCGAAATCGTGCGTGAAACGGGCAAGATGCTGTTCCTGCGCGGACAGTGCGTCCAGACGGCAGCAGACGGGACGGAGAATGTGGTCGCCAGCTATTCGGGTATCGTGCGCAAGATGAAGCCGCGCTGATGGCGGGGATATCGGCGCGCTACGATGCCCTGATCGAAAGCGGTCAATTGCAACCCGACCCCGACCAGCGAAAAGCGGTCCGGCGGCTCGAACAATTGCAGGACGATCTCGAAAGCAAGGCTGCGCCGGGGTTCTTCGCTCGCCTGTTGTCGAGTGAGCCGGAGCGGGTCGAAGGCGTCTATATGTGGGGCGGCGTCGGCCGGGGCAAATCCATGCTGATGGACCTGTTTCACGAAACCTTGGATATTGCTCAAAAGCGGCGCGTGCATTTTCATGCTTTCATGCAGGACGTCCACGCGATGATGCGGGATGTGCGCGAGCGTCGTGAGGGCGATCCGATCCCCCGTGTGGCGGAGCGACTGGCAGACGAAGTCCGCGTCCTTGCCTTCGATGAAATGGTCGTCACCAATTCTGCCGACGCAATGATCATGAGCCGGTTGTTCACGCAGCTGATCCGCGAGCGGCAGGTCACGATCGTCACCACCTCCAATCGCGTGCCCGACGATCTTTACAAGAACGGGCTGAACCGCGAACACTTCCTGCCTTTCATCGATCTCGTCAAAAGCGAACTCGACGTCATTCCCCTGAACGGGCCGACAGATTACCGGCTGGACCGGATCGGGGACATGGCGTCATGGCACTATCCGCTGGGAGAAGAGGCGACGGCCAATGTGCGCGAGGCGTTTTTCCGACTGACCGACTTCGAACCCGAAGATGCCGCCAACGTGCCGTCGGGAGAAATCGAAGTGGGATCGTCGCGCACGCTGCACGTGCCGAAAATGACGAAGGGCGTCGGCGTTTTCAGCTTCAAACGATTATGCAAGGAAGCGCGCGGCGCGCCCGATTATCTCGCCATCGCACGGGCGTTTCATACGGTCATCATCGTCGGGATACCGCGCATGGGGCCGGAAAATCGCAATGAAGCGGCACGCTTCGTCACGCTGATCGATGCGCTTTACGAACAACGCGTGAAAGTGTTCGTCACGGCAGAAACCACGCCAGAGGAATTGTATCGCAGCGGCGATGGCAGTTTCGAATTTCAGCGCACCGCGAGCCGCCTTAGCGAAATGCAGAGCGATGAATACATGGCGATGGGGCACGGCGCGCAGGCTTGATTACGCACGAATGATTGCGGGGGCGGACGAACGCCAATTCGATCAGGCCGCGTCGATCCGTTCTGCAAAACGCGCCTGCGCCGCGACCAGCCTGCTCATCATTTTCAGATCCTGTTCGCGCAATTGCAGTGCAGTGTCGGCCCAAAGCTCGGTAATGCGGAACAATTCGTCCCGCTCCAACTGCCATACGTGCTTCATCGCCTTGCGCGATCCGACGAGCCCGGCATGGCGGCGATCGCCCTTCTTGATGAAATCACGCACCGCATCGACGCCGCCGCCCGGTTCGGCAAGGTGGTGTACGATCCCGAATTCATGCATTTGTTCTGCGGTGTAGGTTTCATTCGATACGATGATCCTGTCCGCCAACGCACTGCCAAGTTTGCGCGCCAGCAATGCGTGTGCACCCATGCCCGGATACAGGCCGAACATGATTTCCGGCAGCGCGAAGGTCGATTGCCTTTCGGCGACGATGTAATCGAACGACAGCAAAGCCTCGAACCCGCCGCCGAGCGCGGCCCCCTGGACCAGTCCGACGGTCAGCATCGGTATGTCGAGCGTCCGGATGTTGCGATCGAGTATGGTGCAGCAACGGTGACCGTATTCGACCAGCCCGGCGCGATTGCGTTCACGGATCAACCGCTGAAACAGATCGAGATCACCGCCGAAACAGAACACGTCTTCGGCTCGGCTGCCGAGGATGAGATAGCGCAGTGGCACCTTGTCCGGACCGAAGCCGCCTTCGATCAGATCCTGCCAGTTTTCGAAATCGTGGAGCAAGCCGGGAGTGAAGCTGGGTCGCCCCCGCGGGTTCATGAACGTCCAGAGCGCCGCATCGCGGTCGTCGTAGAGGCAATCCAGTTCGGATAGCGAAAACAGTTCGTTCGGTACCGCGGCATGGATCGAACTTGTGACCAGCGGATCGATTTCCGTCGTAAGAGGAATCGCCCTACCAACATTGCCCACCATGTAACGTCACCCCGTTCGACCCTAGCCCCTCGATGCTCCCGACACAGACGAGCGTAGATTGATCGGCCTTTGTGGCTCGATCTTCGTGGCAATAATGCGGCAATTTTCTCATATAGCAAATGTTTTATTTACCATGATTGTTCAGCACGCCGTTAGCGCGAGACTAACCATCCCTGTCCGGTCTGTGTTTCTGCGTATTTAGATTAACGTTTTGCAGAAACCGAAAGTCGGGTCTCCTTCGATTGACTACGATTGGAGTGGCCGATGGCCCATCAGGCGGCGACATTGATACCGCGAGGTGGAGCGGCAGCGGTCGCACCCTCCACTTCTGCCTGCGCGACTTTCAGCAGGGGATGCCAGCGAAAAGCGCCAACGAACGACGCCAACCGGCTGGCCGTAGACGAGTTGCGACTGCGCCGACCGGCATCCGAGATCATCCACAGGTTCGGCGCAGGCGGAGGCGCGGGGTCAATTTCGTCCGGCACGATCTGGATAATCGCCGGTCGGCGATCCACGCGATTTGCCTGCCTGATCGCCCAGCGCGTCAGCCCGTACGGCAATGTGCGAAACACCGATCCACTCCCGGCGGCAATTCTGGTGCGCCCGATCGTCGCGGTGTTCAACGGCAATTCCACGAACGGCGATCCGGCGATCGGCAGAAACGCCGTGGTCGGAGCATCGGACCAACCGACGTGGCGATGCGTGATCGGAACCACGCTCGACGAATAGGTGAAACCGGCCCTCGCCAATTCCTCATAAGCCCACGCCGTGCTGCGGTTGATTGAAAAGCTCGGCGCGCGATAACCGGTGACGGCCCGGCCGGACACATCCTGCAACCGCGCTCGCGACATCGTGATGTCTCGCGCAAAGGTGATCGCGTCGAAATTGGCTATCCGCGCGTGATCGTTGCCGTGGCTGGCGATTTCGTGCCCGGCATCGGCGATTTTCCGAACCACGTCCGGCCGTCTTTGGGCGAGGCCCCCCTGCACGAAGAACGTCGCGGTCACGCCGTGATCGGCAAACAGGTCGAGCAGGCGATCGGTATTATCGGCCACGCGATCGTTGAGGTGGTCCCATTCCTGACGACTGATCGTTCCGTTCGATCCACCGACGCGAAACCAGTCGGCGATATCGACCGACAATCCGTTTGCGATATCGCGGATCGGGCCCCCCGGTTGCGGATCGCGATTCGTAGTCTGATTCGCGCGACCGGTCATGCAACCCCGCGCGAAGATCTGTCTGACGGGTCGCGTTCGAACCATTCGATTAGCATGGTCAGGACATGACGCATCGCGCGCTCCTGTTCGTCCAGGCGATCTTCGAGACGGGCCAAAGCCTCGTTCACATCCTGATCGTCGTCCGGATTACGGCTGTCTTCCAGACACGGCGCGCCGGTGGCGCGTAATGCCTCGATCGCGGCACGTATCTGCTGCGACCTCTCTTCCGGGCTGTCGGGCCGCGCGTCACTGGTGCAGAATTTCGATCCGTGTGGTTCGTGATGCACGCCGTTCTCCTCCCTCTTGCGCCAGAATTACCCGATGCATCGAGGATTCGCGGATATTGGTGAACAAATTGTTAGTCATCGCGGCGCGCGTGGTCGCTGGCGGAAAGTCAGACCAGCAATTCTGTTGCCGGACCATGCCCCAGAAAGGCGGAGGGCGACGCGCTGGCGCCGTAGGCACCGGCACAGAATACCGCCACCAGATCGCCGACTTCGGCGCGTGGCAACAACGCCTGATCGGCCAGCCTGTCGAGCGGGGTACAAAGACAGCCGACGACGTTCACGATTTCGTCCGGATCGCCATCGAAGCGCGAGGCAATGGCGATCGGATAATTGCGCCGGACGACCGTTCCGAAATTGCCGGACGCGGCCAGTTGATGATGCAGCCCGCCATCGGTGATGAGGTAGGTGGTCCCGTGGCTGACCTTCCGATCGACGATCCGGCACAGATACACCCCCGCCTCACCCACGAGATAGCGCCCCAGTTCGAGGCACATCTGCGTCTGTTCCAGATGCGGCGACAGGGATCCGACCTGACGGTGCAATTCAGCCCCGACATGCCCAAGGTCGACCGGTTCGTCGCCCGGAAAGTAGGGTATCCCGAAACCACCGCCCAGATTGAGTTGCGGCAACGGAGCATCGATCTGGTCCGCGATTTTTGCGGCCAGGTTCAACACGTTCGCCTGCGCTTCTACGATTGCGTCTGAACTCAGTGTCTGGCTACCCGTAAAGATGTGAAGCCCGCGCCAATGTGCGCCCTGTGCGATAATCCAGCGCACGAGGTCGGCCGCGCGTTCGGCATCGACGCCGAACGGTTTCGCACCGCCGCCCATCTTCATGCCCGATCCCTTCAATTCGAAATCGGGATTGACCCTGACCGCCATGCGCGGGCGTTTGTTCAGCCGCTCGCCGATAGCGATGCTGCGCTGCGCTTCGCCTTCGGATTCGCAGTTCAGGGTGATCCCCGCCTCGATCGCCGCTTCGATCTCGTCATCGCGTTTCCCCGGCCCGGCAAAGCTAACGCGGTCGGGCGCAATACCGGCGGCCTGCATCATGCGAAGCTCTCCGCCAGAGGCGATATCGAACCCGTCGACGAGCGAAGCCATGTGATCGATGACCGGGGCGAAGGGATTGGCCTTCACGGCGAAATTGATGCCTATGCGCGGCGGGATAGCGGCGCGCAATTCGGCGATTCGCCTGTCTATCAGGTCACGTGAATAGACGAACAGCGGTGTCCCGCCGGCATCTTCGACCAGATCGTGCGCGGTTTTTCCGGCAACGGATAGCTCGCCGTGCTGGCCGTCCCATCCCGGCGGAATCGGACCTGTCGGCTTCGGCTTCATCCAGCATCTCCCGTTTCGAGCCCGCGACCGAGCGCGGCGCGATCGACCTTACCGTTCGGGTTGAGGGGGAACTCCTCGCGCCAGGAGATGACCTTCGGCTGCATGAAATTGGGAAGGTCGCTCTTCAGATGTTTGACAAGCCTGTTTTCTTCATCGCCGTTCGGGCTTCCACGCACGATCAGGTGGATCGCCTCGCCCAGCCTTTCGTCGGGCACGCCGATGGCGATGGCTTCGGTGGTCGCGCCGCTGGCGATTGCTGCCTCCTCGATCTCCTGCGGGCTGATGCGATTGCCTGCGCTTTTGATCATCGCATCGCGCCGGGCAACGAAATACAGCAATCCGTTTTCATCACGCCGCACCCGGTCGCCCGACCATACAGCCGTTCCTCCATACCGCGATTGCGGGGGCGCGGGCCTGAAACGGTGGGCCGTCCGCTCCGGATCGCGCCAGTATCCCTGAGCGACGAGGGGCCCGCAATGAACCAGTTCGCCCTCCTCATCCGGTGCGGCAACGTCGCCGTCATCGTTCACGACGATGATTTCGGCAAACGGCACCGCCCGCCCGATCGATGTGGGATGACGTGCGACCAGATCGGGTTCGAGATAGGTCGATCGAAAAGCCTCCGTCAGTCCATACATCGGGTAAAGGTCGACATCTTTGAACGTGGCAACAAGGTCTTCGACCAGCTTCGTTCCCAGCGCCCCTCCGCTATTCGTCAATCGACGCATATGTGAAAGCGCGGCAGACGACCATTCCGCCTCCAGCACCCTGACCCACAATGGCGGCACTGCGGCCAGCGTGGTTATCCGGTGCCGTTCACAGGCGCGAACGACATCGCGGGGAAATAGGAAATCCAGCGGGACAACGCTGCCCCCTGCATACCAGGCCGAAAACAACTGGTTCTGACCGTAATCGAAAGACAGCGGCAGCACCGCAAGCGTGACGTCATCGACGGCAAGGCCAAGATAATGCGCGACGCTGACCGCGCCGAGCCACAGGTTTGCATGGCTGAGCACGACGCCCTTTGGCCGACCGGTCGACCCGCTGGTGTAAAGGATCGCGGCGCAGTCCGCCGGATCGGTTGTGCTTGGCGCGGCTGTCAAACCGGCACCCTCGGCCAAAGCAAGTGCGTCTGTCTCTTCGAGCAGATCGCAGCCGGACGGGGAATCGCCATGTTCCAGCGTGGCAAGGCGCGCCTTCGTTGCAATCAACCCCGTGGCCGAACAATCGCCGAGAATGTGCGCGACCTGCGCCCGCTTCAACAGCGGGTTGATGGGCACATGGATCAGGCCTGCACGCGCTGCGGCGAGCGGCATGAGGCACGCCAATTCGCCCTTGGCGACCCAGCTTGCCACCCGCGCGCCGGGCGTCGGAAACCGGTCCTGCAGCCACCCGGCCAGCATGGCCACACGTTGTCGCAGCGCCGCGTGATCGAGCGTCCGGTCCCGCAGGACCAGCGCGGGCGACGTATCCGCGCCCCGATCGGAGGCGAGTTCGACAAGATGGTCGATCGGTCGGGGGGTGGGATCGGGCTCTGTCTGCATAACGGGGTCTGCATTATAGGCTTTGTCCCCGCGTGGCGCGCGGGATGAATGCGAACGCGCGTATCACCAGCCTTGGCCCGGATGACAAGCCCTGCGCACGTTTTGGTAGTGTCGGTGCGCGGCTTGCCTCACACGCGCACGCCCGTTAGACGCATTGGCAAAGCCCGGCGTTGCGCCACTGCGATGATCTTCGGGGCAGACTATAACGCGATCAAACAGGCCCTTTGATGACCATACGCCCGGCAACCGATGACCACGCGACTGCGGGCGACGATGCACCCGGCATTTCGACAAGCCGGGCCGAGCTCGATGTGACACTGAAAGCGATCCTGGTCGATATTCTCGGCATCGAAAAATCGCAGGCCGATGCGCTTGATGGTGAAAGCGGGCTTTTCGGCCATCTGCCGGAACTCGATTCGATGGCGGTCGCAACGCTGTTGACAGAGGTGGAAGACCGGCTCGACATCATGATCGAAGACGACGACATCGATGGCGAAATGCTGGAAACCTATGGCGGCCTGCTCGCGTTTGCCGAAGCGAAGCTGACAGAAAAATAAGGTTACGGTCCTATAGCCGGGTGAACAGGCTGGTCAGTTCGACATGGTTCGACCATCGGAACTGACCGACGGGCCGCACCTTTTCCAAGGCGAAGCCCGCTTCGATCAAGACCGCCGCATCCCTCGCCCAGCTTGACGGATTACAGCTGATGTAAACCACGCGGCGAATGTTGCTGGCGGCGATGGCGGCAATCTGCGCCCGTGCGCCGGCCCGCGGCGGATCGAGCAGGACTGCCTCGAAATTGTCGACCTCATCGGGCTGCAACGGGTTCCTGAAAAGATCGCGATGAAGCGGAAAGACCACCCTCTCCCCGCTTGCCGCCGCTGCCTTGCAGGCCAGGTGAGCGCGGCGATCCGCCTCTATCGCGGCCACTTTTGGCGGAGATCCTTCGGCCCCTGCTCGCGCTGAGCCGGTCAGGGCAAACGCGAACGTGCCCAGCCCCGCAAACAGGTCGGCAACTTTCGGCGATCCCGACAACCAGTCTTTCGCATCGGCAACCATGATCGCTTCGGCATCGGGCGTCGCCTGCAGGAACGCGCCAGCAGGGAACGGCACCTTACGGCCCGACATCGTGACGGTGGCGGGATCAGGCTCCCACATCGTTTCTGCGCCATACCCCTGATCGATGGTCAGCCGCGCGATCGGGTTGGACCGGGCAAAATCCAGCACCGCATCGTGCGCCTCAAGCCCATCGAGTTCGACGTTGGACAGGCCGACATCGACCCCCTGATCGCACCGCGAAAGCGTAACCGCGATTGCCCCCTTGCCCCCATATCGCGCGACGAGTTTGCGGAGTGGTGCGACAAGCTGCGTCAAGACGGGATCGAGCACCGGACATTCGATGAGGTCGACGATCGCGTGGGATCGCGCCTCCCGAAAACCGAGCAGGGTTCCCCGTTTCGACCTGACGGCGTGCAACGTCGCCCGACGACGGCTGTGCGGCGGGGAAAGATGGGTCGGCAGCCATCCACCGACCTCTACGCCCTGCCCGCGCGCCGCGCCCGCTATGCGGTCATGGACGAATGTCCGCAGGACTTCGTCGTCGGCGTGTTGCAGCTGACACCCCCCGCATCGGTCGAAATGACGACACGGAGGATCGACATGGTGGGGACCGGGAATGACCGTGCCGTCATCGTCGATCAGGTCGCCGGGAACGGCGCGTGGGAAATGCGAGCCGTCGTTTGTAACGCCATCGCCCTTCGCCGCCAGCCTGACGATGGCGCGATCATCACTCACAGGCATCGAGCCAGCGCGTGATCGACTGAATTCGCCAGATCGAAAGCGGTAAAAGCCGGGCCGCACCGGCGGGCAGCTTCTCCATGCAGCCACGAAGCCTCGCACGCCGCGGCAAACGGATCGGCCCCGGTCGCCATCCGGCTAACGGCGATTCCGGCCAGAACGTCTCCGGTTCCCGCCGTCGAAAGCCAGCTTGGTGCCGGTTTCGCCAAAGCCAGCCTGCCATCAGGGGCGGCAACGACGCTGTCGGGCCCCTTGGCCAGAATGGTGATCCCGCTCATCCGGGCGAGCGCCATCGCCCGGTCCTTGCGTCCCTCTGCCACGACGCCAAACGTGCGACATAGCTGTTCCAGCTCCCCGTCATGCGGCGTAGCCAGCAGCGGCACGTCGTCATTGCAATCGTCGGGATCGAGCAGATGCAGCGCATCGGCGTCCAGCACCGCGGGGCGTTTCGATTGCAGCACCGCGCGCAGGGCGCGGAGTGATCCATCGCTTCGGCCAAGGCCGGGACCGATCAGCACTGCATCGATACGATCGTCGCTGAGGCGTTCGCCGGGGGTGCCATCCTCGATGACGAGGGCCGGCGACGCCGCCGGGTGTGATTGTTCCGACAGTAATTTGACGTAGCCCGCACCGGCCCGCTGTGCTGCGGTAGCCGCCAAAATACCCGCCCCCGGCATCGCGCCGCCGACGATCATCGCCAGACCGCGCCGATATTTGTGCGTATCACGCGCGGGGTGGTCGATGTGCGGGCGGGTGATGATCTGCGCCGCGCCCTCGATCGGATCAATTCCGATGGGAACCAGCTTTTTTTCGCCCATCGACGCCCGTCCCGGCAGCGTCCAATGCGCGAATTTCCATGCACCCAGCGCCAGCGTGATATCGAAATCCGGCAGTCGCGGGTTCAACACCTCGCCGCTATCGCTTGCGATGCCGGATGGCACGTCGATCGCGATCCGCAGATCATGGCGGGCCGCGAGATCGCGCAGCATCAACGCATGGCCTGGTTCGAGAGGGCGAGAGAGGCCGCTGCCGAAAAGGCAGTCCACGAACACGCCCCCGGTCGATGGCGACTCGCCACCAGAGGCGACCGAGCCGTGCACATTGCCGCCCCAAGCCTCGCGCGCTGCTTTGGCGGCGTCGGTTTTCGGTTCGATCGGGGCGACGATTTCAACGGGGTTACCCGCCTCTTTCAACCTGCGGGCGATGACGTAACCATCGCCGCCATTATTGCCCGGCCCGCACAACACCGTGACACGACGCCCTGCCGCAACCCGTCGCACCCATTCAGCAGCGCCACCCGCAGCCACCTCCATCAATTGCGAAACGCTCGTCCCTTCATCGAAAAGGGCCTGCTCCGCCTGTGCCATCTGCCGGGCGCTAAGAACCTGCGTCAGGTCCATTTGCTTGCACCGCGCCACGAAGGAACAGGGGCGCGGTCGCTCCCTTCGGCCTTCACCGAAAGAGTTTCAGATATCGGCATACACATGCGTTTCAGCGCCTGCGCCGGGATGGGTCAGCGCGCCGCTACGCGCAGGTCCGACGTTCCGGGCATAGCGCCACAAAGCACCGGCCTGGTAATCGTTGGAACGCGGCGACCATTGGTCGCGTCGCCGTTGCAACTCCGTGTCATCCACCTCGAGGTCGATCGTACCTTTTTCCGCATCGATGGCGATCGTGTCGCCATCCTCGACCAGGGCAATGGGACCGCAATCGGCTGCTTCGGGCCCGACATGGCCGATGCAGAATCCACGCGTCGCGCCGGAAAATCGCCCGTCGGTGATCAGCGCC
>JGI12210J13797_10217756_pt1 | contig 31426 bp, 28 predicted proteins | sample ElkSlonscriptome_3_FD_13797 | JGI IMG/M metagenome (IMG submission 13797) | reverse complement strand
GGCCACCTTGAAAGATGGCCTTCTCACTCAATCTCTTCGTTGTGTCAGGAAATTTTATCCTTGGGATATTAAGTATATGCCTCCGGTAAAATTTCCTGCCACGCCTCGACCTCGAGTGAAAATCCCGATTATTCAAGGTATCCATAAGCAAGATGTGGTGATTGTGTCGTCAGTGAGCGCAGGCCGCAATGCATTCTTTTTCTGATTACCCCTTATTCTCAGCAACTCGATCTTAGACAGGGATACTCTTTTCGCGGGACGCCGTGAACCCATCCCTGGTGGCTCGACTGCAGCCGTCCTGGCTGCAGACGCCCGTGAAAAGAACACCCCGGTCTTCCCATAATTGGCCAGGCTGAGTTTCAGGGGTAGTCAGATTCTTTTTTGTAAAAATACAGTTTTCCTGAACTGGCAGATCACGCTTACACGCTCACCAGATAAAAAACGATGCCGGCCACGGCCAGCCAGATGTTGGTTATGTTGCTGACGGTGATGTTGAGGATGGCCGCTACATGGCGGCCACGCTTGAGCAGGGACAGCGAAGATTTGAACTCCGGCCAGCTGGTCAAGGTCGCCAGGACGACGAAGCCGATAACGCCCTTGGGAGCATGGGAGTGTTCGGCGGCGAAACTGACCACCGGATCGAGAAAATAGCCGGCGATGGTCAGAACCAGTGCCGATGGTATGAGCCAAAATTTTGACGTGGTCACCACCGAGGAGGAGGTATCGGGGAGCGGCTCACCCGGCCGCAGATAGAATAATGCCACCGAAACTGCCGCCGCGGTAATAACCCAATAGATATATTGTTGCGGCTGCAGGGCATAGAATATAACCGCCAGGGTGGCGGAGACGGAAAAAGTAGCGATGGTATAGAGGCGGTGCGTCCGGAACAGAACGGCCAGCTGATGGGTAGCCAGGGCTGCGCAGAGCAGAAGAATGGGGTTCATGAAATTCGATCCCAACGGCGTCGACGAGGCGAAAATGATATCGCCCACGGCGAGGCCGACAATGAGACAGACGGCTTCGGGACCGTTGGTTATGAAGCCGGTGAGGGTGCCTATGCCCCTGGTTGTTTTCAGGGTCTCGATGATGATCTCGATGGATATGCCGATAAGCAGCATTTCGAATATGATGCCGCCTGAGCCGATGAAGGCCATTTGCATGTCGCCGCCGAAGAGCATGGCGGAGCCGCAGAAGAAGAGGATGACCAAAAGCCATACGGCGAGGTCGAGTTTGCTGACCGATTCGAGAATGAATTCTTTCATGGTGTCATTTGGTATTTCTGCGGCAGGTGGAAAGCGGCAGCTGATATCAGGAGTTGTCGATGAACTGGTGAATGTGTTTTCTTTTGAGGTAAAGACCGCTGAGTACCCGGCTGTCGATCTGCAGAGCAGGGATCATGCGGACGCCTCTTCGCAGAGTTTCCAGTGGTCGTTTGAAAACGTCGATTTCCTCGATTTCAATATCTCCATGTTCTCTGGCGATCTCCTTGAGGGTCCGACGCGCCAGACGGCATCGCGGGCAAAGAGGGGAATGGTAAAAAATAATATGCATGTGCAGATACTGTCCTAGAATTTGTAATCATTAATGGCGCTTTTGCCAGAGAACCGGCAGCAAGCTCACCTATTGTGCCGGTAATGACCGCGTTTGTCAAAATGGATTTATTCTCACTGCCACATTCGTAAGGCTTTCTATCTGTGTACCACGTAATTTCAACGAGCAGCGGGTCGGGCAAGCTGATCTGAACGATACGTTTATTTCCGGTAGCCATCACATTTGATTCGGCACCACCGGGTGGTTCGTCGGTGAGGGATGAAACTCAGCTTGCTGTTCATGGGCTGGAGATGCGTATATTAAAACCGGGAGACTGCAGCTGGAGTTGCCCCCTGATGGTGGAAGAGAAAAAGAAAGAAAATGGTGCTTTTTCGATGTATGATTGTCAGATCAATCATTAACCGCTCTTTGATTACCCCTTATTCTCAGCAACTCGGTCTGAGCCAGGGATACTCTTTTCCCGGTACGCCATGAAGCCATTCCCGGGGGCTCGACTGCAGCCGTCCAGGCTGCAGATGTCCGTGAAAAGAGCCCCACTGTCCCCTCATAATTGGCTAGGCTTGGGTTTCAGGGGTAATCAAGAACCGCTATTCAAGGAGAGAAAAATATGTGCTATTTCCGATTCTTCACCCTCTGTATCGCAGCCTTCGTTCTGATGTCGGTGGCGTTGCTGCCGGCAATGGCCGAAGAGATCGGTTCGGTACGGACCAAATTCAAGGTGCTGGGGGCCAACGACAGGATTGTCATCGAGGCTTTTGACGACCCCGACATTGCGGGCGCCACCTGCTATCTCAGCAGGGCCAAGACAGGGGGAATATCCGGCTCGCTGGGCATGGCCGAGGATACCTCCGACGCCTCGCTGTCCTGCCGCCAGACCGGGCCGATAACCTTGCCCGAGGCCGTCAGGCAGGGAGGGGAAGACGGAGAGAAGGTCTTTAAAAAATCGACCTCCATCCTTTTCAAAACTTTGCAGGTTGTTCGATTCTATGATAAGAAGCGAAACACGCTGGTATACCTGACCTATTCGAATAAATTGATAGACGGTTCACCAAAGAACTCCATATCCACCATCCCCATTCGAGCCTGGCAGGATACCGGCCACAGTGAGTAGAGGTATTATGAAGAACGAACAGACGGAATGCAGACGCTGCGGAACATGCTGCGGCAAAGGCGGTCCGGCTCTGCATCTGGAAGATGCGGAATTGATACGAAACGGCAGTCTGCCGGTAAAGCGCTTGATCACGATCCGCAAAGGCGAACTGGTACTCAAGCCTCATGAGGATGAGCCGCAGACGGCGGCGTGCGAGCTTGTCAAAATCTGCGGTACGGGCAGTGAGTGGCAGTGCTTCTTCTTCGATGAAGAGCAGAAGGGCTGCCTGATATATGAGGACAGGCCGGTCGCCTGCCGGCTCTTACAGTGCTGGGATACGGAGGCCGTTGAGGACCTTGTTGAAAAAGACACTTTGAGCAGGTTGGATCTGGTAGGGGAAAAGGAGCCGATCCGCAAGATGATCGAAACCCACGAACAACTTTGCCCCTGCCCGGACCTGGCGTCGCTGCGCCGGGCCATTGCCGCAGGCGAAACGATCGATCTGCAGACGCTGCAGAGAATGGTCAACGAAGATATCCGCATTCGTACGGAGGCCGTGCAGAAACTCAAGATAAGCCTGGCGGAGGAGCTTTTTTATTTCGGCAGGCCGCTTTTCCAGCTGTTGCAGCAGATAGGGGTGAAGGTAAAGGAAGAGGACGGGGCGCTTACGCTGCGGCTGTAGCACCTTTAGTGCCGCCGCGCACAAGGTTTGTGTAGGCTGCAGCCACCTGCGAGATGAGCAACCCGGCCCCCTTGCAGGAGGCCAGGCTGAGATTCAGGCGTATCAGTTTTTTAGGGCAGAGATGATACCTGCCCTTACCAGGCTTTACGCTCCAGCTCCTGGCCGCGGGTAGAGACGGTGATCTGCTCCACTGGCACCGACTTGCCGGCTTTTTCGAAGGCCTTTTTGACGATGACGTTCATCGAAGAGCAGCAGGGGACCTCGACGATGAGGATGGTTATGGAATTGAGGTCCGCCTCGTCGATGATGTCGGCGAATTTCTGGATGTAGCCCTCGGCATCGTCGAATTTGGGGCAGCCCATCATCACTACCTTGTCCTGGAGGTATTTCTCCTGAAAACCGGGCACGGCGACGGCGGTGCAGTCGGCGGCGATAAGGACGTCGGCGTTTTTCAGAAACGGCGCCGTCGGCGGAATCAGACGAATCTGGATGGGCCAGTGGCTCAGCGCCGAATCGCCGCCGGCGGCAGCCGTTGGGATATTGGCGCTCTGGCAGGGTGTCTGCGGCGTAAAGCTCTGCAATCTGGCTGAAGGACAGCCGCCGGCCGGAGGGGCGGTAGGCTGCGGCTTATGGGCTTCTTCCTGTTTCTTGCCGGCCAGGAACTCCTCTACGGCCTCTTCATCGAATTCATCGGCTTCACGCTCTATGATCTTCAAGGCATCCTGGGGGCAAGCGCCCAGGCAGGCGCCCAGGCCGTCGCAGAGCTTGTCCTCGACCAGTCTGGCCTTACCGTCTACTATTTCCAGTGATCCTTCGGCGCAGTCGGGTACGCAGAGTCCGCAGCCGTCACAGCGTTCTTCGTCTATTTCGATTATTTTCCGTACGTTTTTCATATGTGTCACCTTTTGGGGATATGTTTTTAAACTCACTATCATTATCTACTATGGTGACAGTATAGCATGTAGCAATACTATGTATTTGACATGGGTCAAAGAGAGATATTTTTTGGTGCTTTTTTTTGGGGCCATCCTGCTTCGCGGCTGGTGTATGAGTAGCAATACAGAACCTGGCAGAGGGTGGACCGGGTGGCTAGTGCCAGAACGGTTGACGTTGGAATCTGCCGTTCGTTATTGCGGCGCAGACTGCAATCCAGGGGGGTTCAAGAAGATTCAGTGTTGCTCAGGCCAATCGCCTTTTTGAATTCGATGATGCCGATTTTTTCGATAAAACGGGCTGTCCGCTGTTTTGGCGAGGCGTTTTTCCGGTAAAAATCAAGAGCGGTCCGTACCAGGGAGACGGCAACTTCCGGGGCCAGGTTTTCGGCCAGCGTATCGGCAATGCGCGGCCGACCGGCGGCATTGCCGCCGAAGAGTACGCTCCAGCCTCTGCTGGCGGCCACCAAACCGATATCGCGGACATAGGGTTCGCTGCAGCACATGGCGCAACCGGCGATGGCGACCTTGACCTTATGGGGGAAAGGGGTGTCGAAGACGAGCGCTTCGAGCTTTTTACCGATGGCGCGGCTGTCGGCGAAGGCGTGTTTGCAGTCTTCCGGGCCGGGACAGGAGCGGATGTCGAGCGATTTCTTGCCCATGTCCAGCTGCAGGCGCTCAGCCAACTCACTTTTCAGTGCCTGCAGAGATGATTCCGACAGACCATATACCCTCAATTTCTGCGACGGCGTGAGAGAGCCGAATGCGGCGCCGTGGTTCTGCAGAGCCGTCATGACCAGGCGGCGCTCTTCACCGGAGAGCAGAGAAAAGTTGATGTCGTCCAGAGTGTAGCAAGTGTCGCTGCGCATGAGAAGAGAAAAGCGGGGTACGGCCTGAGCCGTACCCCGCTGAAGGAGGGATGATGCTTCGTTGGTATTAGGCCGCCAGGATTGCCTGGATGTCTTCTTCCGGGGTCTCGGCGGTGGGTTTGATGGCGAAGTTATCCACCAGAACATTGAGAACGTTGGGGGTGATGAAGGCCGGCAGCGTCGGTCCGAGACGGATATCCTTGATGCCGAGGTGGAGCAGGGTCAACAGGATAACCACCGCTTTCTGCTCGTACCAGGAAAGGATCATTGACAGCGGCAGATCGTTGACGCCGCAGTCGAAGGCATCGGCAAGGGCCGCGGCGATCTGGATGGCCGAATAGGCGTCGTTGCACTGACCGACGTCAAGCAACCGGGGAATGCCGCCGATATCGCCAAGCTTCTTGTCGAAGAAGCGGAACTTGCCGCAGGCCAGAGTAAGGATGACGGTATCCTGCGGCGCCTTCTCGGCGAACTCGGTATAGTAGTTGCGGCCGGGCTTGGCGCCGTCGCAGCCACCGACCAGGAAGAAGTGCTTGATGGCGCCTGATTTGACACCTTCGATCACCTTGTCGGCTACGCCGAGAACGGCATTGTGGCCGAAGCCCACCAGTACGGTGCCTTTGTCTTCATCGGCCTCGAATCCGGGAAGTTCCAGGGCGCGCTCGATAACCGGAGTGAAATCCTTATCCTTGCCGATATGGCTCAGTCCCGGCCAACCAACGAGGCCAGTGGTGAAAACATTGTCGGCATAGCTGTCCTGGGGCTTCTGGATGCAGTTGGTGGTAAATAGAATCGCCCCCGGAAATTCCTTGAACTCCTTCTGCTGGTTCTGCCAGGCAGTGCCGAAGTGGCCGTGGAAATGATCGTATTTCTTCAGCTCCGGATAGCCGTGGCAGGGCAGCATCTCGCCATGGGTGTAGATGTTGATGCCCTTGCCTTCGGTCTGCTTGAGCAGCAGTTCGAGGTCGTACAGATCGTGGCCGGTGACCAGAATGGCTTTACCCTTCTTAGCGCCCAGCGGCACTTCGGTGGGTGTGGGGTGACCGTATTTGCCGGTGTTGCCGGCNTCGAGGAGACCCATGGCCTTGAGGTTGACCTCACCGCACTTGAGGGCGGCGCCTATGAGTTGCTCCAGGCCGAGATCTTTTCTGGTGAGGTTGGCCATGGTCTCATATATATAGGCATAGACATCGTCATCTTCCTGGCCGAGGATGGCGGCATGATCGGTGTAGGCAGCCAGACCACGCATGCCGTAGAGGGCGATCTGTTTGAGGGAGCGCAGGTCTTCGTTGTCGTCGAGGCTTTTGATGAAGTCGAGCTCCTCGCCCTGCCGGATCATGGCTTCGAGGCTGTCGGCAGGGGTGAAGGTTGCCGCCGGCGAGTCAAACTCTACCCGGCCGCCTGCTGCCTCTACCTTTTGTTTGAGGCTGTCGCGAAGCGTTATCGCCTTATTGATCAAAGGTACAAACCGGTCCGGATCAAAATCGACGTTGGTCAGACAGGAGAACATGGCCTCGACGGTGAAACGGTCGATGTCGTTGTCCTTGATGCCGACAATGCGTGCCTGGTTGGCCACCAGGGAAAGACCCTGCAGTGCATAGGTCAGCAGATCCTGCATGGCGGCGACGTCCGGTTGTTTGCCGCAGACACCGATTTTTTCGCATCCGCTTCCTTTTAAGGTTTGTTCACATTGATTGCAAAACATAACTTCCTCCTTGAAATGAGTGTTTGCCCTTCTTTGGTAGCAGGGCCGTAATTATCAGGTTTCTTTGTGATGCTGTGAAGTATGCGTAACTGTAGAGCAGAATGAAGAGAAAGAGTTTGATCTAGGTCAAGAAGATGACATTTTCGATCATTTTTTTCTGTTTACCCCTCATGGTCTGTGGCTCATTCTGCGATACGGATGCTTTCTTTCACGGGTGTCTCGCCAGTATTGGCTAAGCTGAGTTTCAGGGGGAATCAACCTTCGTGAGTCTCCCATCCCGGTCCAGCGAGATGCATTATCTATAAGAAAATGCCTGCAGTCTCAATAATGCAGAAAAGCCAATTGACAAGGGTTCAGATGGAGGCGTCGACGAGAAGGGCGGTGGTGTCGGCGATGAAGGGTGCGCCGTCGAAATCGCCGTGGAAAAGGGGTGCGGTGAAACCCGAGCCGTGCAGGAGCGACTGCCAGCGATGCAGCTGCGGGGCGAAGAGGGTGAGGACATGGCGAAGATCTCTGTTGACGCTGCCCGGTTTCTGCGGACGGTCCCGGTATCTTTCCTCGAGGGTGAGAAGTTCGCTTTCGCCGTCGTAGCTCTTCAGCGTCTCCTTGATGAGCTTGCCGCCGTCGGCCAGGGTATGGATGGTGAACTGGAAAAATTTTTCGCCCTGCGACTCGAGGATTTTGCCATCGGGGTGATAAAGATGAAACAGCAGCCTGCCGCCGGCAGCAAGATGATGCCGGCAGCGTCGCAAACAGGTGCGGACCGACTCGGCGCTGCCGAGGAGGTTGAGCGTGTTGTAGGGGATGACGATGGCATCGAACAATCGCCCGAAAGAGATTTCGAGCATATCCTGCCGGTGGTAGCAGACATTGGGCAGGGGGTGGAGTTTGGCCAGGCGTATCATCTCGGAGGAGATATCGACGGCGGTGAGTGTTTTGCAGGCCCCGGCCAGCAGGCGGGTCAGCCGGCCGCTGCCGCAGCCGAGTTCGAGAACATGGTGGTTCGCGTGCAGACGGGAAAGATAAAATCCGGCATCCCTGTCGAAGGCATCCATCTCCAGCCGGTAAAACCGGCAGTAGTCCTCTTCGCTCAGCGGCGAGAAGACCAGGGGTGGTTCATCGGCGTATTCCATAGCCTTACGGGCGCGGTATGATGGCGGCGACGCGTCTCATGCCTGGACCAGCGAGACCTTGTCGGGGGACTGGGAAAAACAGTCGAGCTGAATCACGTAGTAATGTTCCGGTGTGTCGGCGATGGCCTCGGCGGTATCGTCGGAAAGCCAGTGGCTGTCGTCGACGAGGTTGTAGAATTTGGAGTCGATACCGATGAACCCGTCGAGAAAGTGGGTGATGATGTGCAGCAGTTTACTGGGGTAGCCGCATTCGACCCGGTCGAGGTCGTCGACATTTTTGAAGCCGGTTTTCTCGAATTCGCCGATGAACCTGTGCAGCGTCCCACGGTTGTCGGCAATACCCTGGCGCAGAACCTGATCAAAGGAATCGTCGGTTGCCGGAAAGGACTCCTGCCTGCGGATATCGATTCTGTCGTAGCGTACCAGCAGGGTGCTGTCGAAAAAGTCGCGGACCTGGTTGCAGGCGCTGTCGAAGCCCGGCGCCGAGACCAGTACCAGATGGGTGGATATTGGCTGCATATGGAGAACTATGACCGAGATGTGTGAGAGCAGTGAAGGATGCCCTGAGCTTAAGCGCATAATCGCTCATGCCGGGATACCCTGTAAACGTACGTTCCTCTTGAAGGTAAAGAAAAGTGGGGCTCCGGTCAAGTCCCGTATTGCCCGGAGGGGCAAATTCTCGCTCCGCTCACCTGCCGCGACCTGCCTCCGGGGCCGCCTGCCGGTAAGAGCAGGCGACTCGCCTCGCCGTCCATGGCGACGGCGAGGCGGAAAGCAGGTACTCCTGCGATACTTCTGCTATTGCGACTGCTTGATTTTCTTGCCGACGGTGCGGCCCAGTTCGGTGCATTTCTGCAGATCAGGCTTTTCGGGCACGTATTTGACGCGAAAGCCGGGATCGACGATGTCGAATTTCATCTCTTCCATGGCACCATTGAGCTGCTTGACCGCCTCGCCGCTCCAGCCGAAAGAGCCGAAGGCTGCGCCTATCTTGTTTGCCGGACGCAGACCCTTCATGTACATGAGAAAACCTGCCATTCGCGGCAGCAGGCCATTGTTGAGCGTGGGACAGCCGAGGACGACGGCGCTGGCATTGAGCACCTCGCGCATGACGTCGCTGCGGTGATGGTAACGGAGATTGAGCAGTTTGACCGAGACTCCCTCGTCCTGGAGGCCGGCGACCACCTCCTTGGCCATCTTCTCGGTGGAGTGCCACATGGTGTCGTAGATGACCAGGGCCCTGCCGTCGCCGATGTTGTTGCTCCACTTTTCGTAGTATTCAAGGGGCATACCGGGATTTGAGCGCCAGATGACGCCGTGATCCGGGGCGATCATATCCACTTCGAGGCCGATCTCCTTGACGGTTTCGATAAGCTTTTTGACCTTGGGCGAGTAGAGGGTAAGGATATTGGCGTAGTATTTGGTCAACTCCTCGATCAGGATGGCCTGGTCGACCTCGTCGTCGAAGCGTTCGCTGGTGGCGAGATGCTGGCCGAAGGCGTCGCTGGAAAAGAGCATCTTGTCTTCTTTGAGATAGGTGAACATCGAATCGGGCCAGTGCAGCATCCTGGTTTCGATGAAGGAGAGCGTTTTTTCACCCAGTGAGATGTCTTTGCCGGGTTCGGCGATTTCGTAGGGCCAGTCCGGTTGATGAAAATGCTCTACCAGAGCCTTCTGGCCCATCTTCGAACAGATGACCTTTTCCGGCTTGATCAGCTCGACCATCTCCGGCAGGATGCCCGAATGGTCCATTTCCACATGATTGACGACGATGTAATCTATTTTTTCGGGGTCGATAATTTCTGCGAGACGATTGAGAAAGTCGGCCTTGAGCGAGCTTTTGACCGTGTCGATCAGGGTCACCTTTTCGTCGATGATCAAAAAAGCATTGTAGGTCGTTCCACGGTCGGTGGAGTAGCCGTGGAAATCGCGTACGTTCCAGTCTATGGCCCCTACCCAGTATATATTGTCCTTGATTTTTACCGAATTCAATGTGTTTTCCTCCAAAAAATGTGTATTGGCAGTCATGGGATGGGTATACGATGAGCAAATCCAGGTAAAACTAATATCTCCTGAGACAGCAGGCAATGGTTGTTTGTGAAAAAAGTATTCCGACCGGTGGAGCAGCGACACCTGGAGAATGCAATCGCTCCAGGTAGGAATGAATATTATTTGCACTGTGATCGGTTGTCAAGTATTCTCTTGTCTTTAAAAGAAGATGAATCTATGCTTTGCAGGTATCTGTTTACCTCCCTGTCTCTGTGGAATTAGCCCTGATGCGTTGCAGGGGGAATACAAATCATCTCTATACCATTATGAGCAAACAGCGACCCTCGGTCGATATCGGCCGGTGCATACTCTGCGGAGGCTGCCTGGAGGTGGCCCCTACGGTTTTCCGCTACAATGAAGCCTTCGGTTTCGTCGAGGTGATCGAGCTGGTCGAATACCCCCGCAGGCAAGTGGACGAGGCCATCATGCTTTGTCCGGTCACCTGTATCGAGTGGGAAGAGGAGTGATGTACGGCGTGAAAGGAAAGGAGCAATCATGAAAGCCAGGACCGTTAAAAAGCTGGGGATCGTCGCCGCGGCGGCGCTTATCGTCGCCTTCTTTCTCGCCTACGATCTCGACAGATATCTGACGCTGAGCTATATCAAGGAGTCGCAGGCGCAGCTGATGCGTCTGTATGAGCAGAATCCCTTTATGGTGATTATCGCCTATATGGGTCTGTATGTGACGGTGACAGCACTTTCCCTGCCCGGCGCCGTCATTCTCACTTTGGTGGGAGGCGCGCTGTTGGGACTGGTGACCGGCACGATCGTCATCTCCATCGCTTCAACCACCGGCGCCACCCTGGCCTGTTTCGTCTCCCGCTTCATTCTCAGGGACTGGGTCGAAGGCAAATTCGGTGACAAGATCGCCTCGGTCAATCGCGGCGTCGAAAAAGAAGGCCCCTTGTATCTTTTCAGTGTCAGGCTCATTCCGATTTTCCCATTTTTCGTCATCAATCTGGTGATGGGACTGACGAGAATGCCCCTGCGCACCTTTTTCTGGGTATCGCAGCTGGGCATGCTTCCCGGCACCATCGTCTATGTCAATGCCGGCAAGCAGCTCGGCCAGATCAGTTCGGCATCCGGCATACTCTCTCCCTCGCTGATACTCTCCTTCGTCATTCTCGGCGTATTTCCGATTGCCGCCAAGAAAATCATGAAACTGGTGCGCCGCAAAGTGGTTGACAAACCCACCGTCGACCTGGAAAAAGACACGTGATGACCACGGCGAACGGGGTAAAAGAACATGCAGCAGCGGTGAAAATGTATACGGACGGTTCCTGCAGCCCTAATCCCGGACCGGGAGGGTGGGCGGCCGTTCTGCTCTTTACGGAGTCGGAGAAATTGGTGGAGCTGCAGGGCGCCGAACTGTCGGCGACCAACAACCGCATGGAACTGCTGGCCGCTCTCAAAGGGTTGCAGTCGCTGGAAGAGTGTTGCGAGGTGGAGGTGCTGACCGATTCCAGGTATCTGCAGCAGGGCATCAGCTGCTGGCTTGCCAGGTGGGAGAAGAACGGCTGGAAAACCGCCGACGATCAGGCGGTCAAGAACCGCGATCTCTGGCAACAGCTGGCCGAACAACTCAAGCGCCACCGGCTCAGGTGGAACTGGATCAAGGGTCATGCCGGCGACAACTGGAACAGTCGGGCCGACGAGCTTGCCGGAGCGGCGAGAAAGAGCCTGAGGCAGGAGAGTGAAGAGGAGAGCGGTGATAAGGTTCACCTCTATCCGGCCGTCACCTGGAAAAAAAGTCTCGGTGCCGGGGCCTGGGCGACCATTCTGCGCTACCGCGGCCACTACCGGGTCATTGGCGGCCATGCCAGGGAGACGACGGCCAATCGCCTCTACCTGCAGGCCGTCATAGAGGCTCTGCAGACGTTGAAACGACCGTTGCCGGTCATTGTCCACACCCGTTCGGGTTATCTGCGCGACGGCCTGCAAACCTGGGTTATGGGTTGGCAGCAGAGAAACTGGCGAACCAGGGAAGGCCTCGTGATACGCAACGATGATCTGTGGCGGGAGCTGGCCAGGCAAAAGAAGATACTGGAAATCCGGGTGGCCACCGTCTCCCCGGAGACTCCGCCGTGTCCTTCCCAGGAAGCCAAGGAAATTGCGCGCGAATTTGAGCGATTGCAAAAACCCCTGCAAACTGCTACAAAAGAGTCATAGGCGCCAGGACAGGAAACCCAGGAAACTTACAACCCACAGGAGTGTTGATGGTTCTTTTGCGCAGGATAAAACCGCTCACCGGCACGCGTGCGCTGCTGATCGGCATCGCCTTGGTATTCACCTGCACCTCCAGCCGCGCCGAAAAGGCCGTGCTGTATACGGAGCCTCTGGCCCCGCTTCATTACGAGGAAAACGGCAAGGTGGTGGGCATAGCCACCGAAATCGTCAAAGCCATATTCACTCAGGCCGGCTTCACGACACATATCGAAATTTACCCCTGGAAGAGAACCTACCGCCATGTGCTGGCCGATGAAGAAGGGTTCGTCTATACCATAAACCGCACAGAGAGAAGAGAACAGCTGTTCAAATGGATAGGACCGATTCTCGATAAAAAAGTTTTTCTCTATCGGCTCAAACACCGCTACGACGTCGATGCCAGCACCCTCAAAGAGGCCAAAGGTTACACCACGGCGGTCATTCTCGGTCACTCGCTGACCACTATGCTGAAGGACAAGGGCTTTCGCGAGGGCAAGGAACTCATCATAACTCCCAACAAGAAAGTCCAGATGAAGCTCTTCCTGGCAGGACGGTGCGATCTAATTACCGGTAATCAATATACCATTTACCAGGCCCTGAAGGCTGAGGGCCATTCGCTCAAGGACGTTGAGCCGGCGGTGTTTATTTCCGCAAACAACTATTACATCGGCGCCAACCCGGGCGTGGACGACCAGGTCATAACCCGGCTGCTGGAGGCCAATAGCAGCGTGCAGCAATCCGGCATCATCGATGATATCATAAAGAAGTACATCGACTGAGGGGGCGGAGGTGATCGCATCAATGTCCGCTCAGGCCCAAAACCGGTGCCGCTCGCACTGCGAATCAGAGAGATGATAGAATCTATCTGGGAGAGAATACACAACCGCATCGCCTACAGGCTGGCGCTGTGGGTCATCGTCTTCAGTATCGCCACCACCCTGCTGACCAGCGGCATCCAGCTGTACCTTGCCTTCAAACAGGATATCAAGGGCATTCACGAGTCTTTGCAGTCGGTCACCGGCATGCAGCTCGACAGCCTCTCCCGCTCGGCCTGGATAATGGATGACAACCAGATCCAGGCGCACCTCAACGGCATTACCCAGGGACGCGATATAATCTATGCCGCCGTCAGCGTCGATGGCCGGCCACAGTGGTTCAGCGGTGCCATTACCACAGACGATACCCTCCGGGCCAGCCACACACTCACCCATGTCCAGCGAAATGTGGTTTTCCAACTCGGCACGCTGGAAATCGTTGCCAGCCTTGACGGGCTCTATGATCGTCTGGGCTCGACGGCCCTGGCCATTCTGTTGACCAATGCTCTCAAGACCTTTCTTTTTGCCGGCTGCATCCTGCTTTTTTTCCAGTTTGCGGTAACCCGTCACCTGGAGAAACTGGCCTCCCACGTGGTCAACATGGATTTTCGCCGCAAACTGGAGCCACTCAACCTCAACAGGGACGATCGCGACCGCCGGGGCGAGGGAGATGAATTTACCCGGGTGGTCGATATGCTCAACATACTCCAACGCCGCGGCTTTCATGCCTTTCATGCACTGGAAAAGAGCGAGGAGCGCCTGCGTCTGTTTTTCGATGCCACCGAAGAAGGAATTTTCGGTATAAACTCGGAGGGCATGATAACCTTTGCCAACAGCAGTTGCCTGAAGATGGTCGGCATCCGCGGGGCGCGGGGCATCATCGGCAACAGTGTCACCAGTATCTTCCACTATCAATCGCGCCTGGAAGGCGAGGACCGCCGCGAGGTCTTTCTCCGCTCTATAAAAACCGGCCGTTCGCTGATAAGCGAAGACGGCTTCCTCCAGGTAAAAAACGGACCCGGCTTCTACGCTGCGCTACGCATATACCCCATTCTCTCCGACAATAAGAATACCGGCGCCGTCGTCTTTTTCAACGATGTCACCGAGCAGCGGAAAGTGCTCAAGGAAAAAAATCTGTTGAGTCAGGCGGTGCACCAGTCTCCGCTGCTGGTCATGATTACCGATGAATACGGTATTGTAGAATATGTCAACCCCGGCTTTCAACGGATGACGGGGTACCATCTCAAGGAGGTGGTCGGCAAGAAAACGTATTCCCTCAGTCTCTACCGGAAAAACATTCATCTTTTCAGAGAAATTCGCAACACCCTCAGCCTGGGGGAGAAATGGCAGGGGATTTACAGCCTCAGGGCCAAGGACGGCAGGGAGCGGTCATTCGATGCCATGGTGTCGCCGGTTTTCAGCACCGACGGCAGGATGATCAATCTTATTGCCCTCAGTCTCGACATAACCCAGAAAATCACTCTGCAGAATCAACTGCACCAGGCTCAGAAGATGGAGGCCGTAGGCAGGCTGTCGGCATCCTTTGCCCATGAGTTCGGCAACCCGCTTTTCGGTGTGCGCTCCGTTATCAAGGATATCAGTGAACGCATCCCCATGGAAGAGGGCGACAGGCAGTTGCTCAAGCTTGCCTACTCGGAGTGCGAACGGATGAAAGTTCTCATTCATGACTTTCAACGGCTGCAGAGCGGCAAGTCGGAGGCCAAAGAGAACCACGATATCCATGTAATTCTCGACAATGTCCTGTTCTTCTACAAGAAGCATCTGCAGAACAACAATATCCAATTGCAGAAGTACTATGAGGAAAATATTCCCGAATTCTATATCAACAAGAACCAGATAGCCCAGGTATTTCTCAACCTCTTTATCAACGCTCTCGACTCCATGAGCAGCACCGGCGGCCTGCTCGAGGTATCCACCAGGTTTTTGAACGACGAAATCTATATAGATATACGGGATACCGGTGTCGGCATTTCCCTGGAACACAGGGACTTGATTTTTGAACCTTTTTATACGACCAAAGCAGAGGTGCAGGGCACCGGTTTGGGACTGTCGGTCTCCTACGGCATCATCTCCGGACATGGCGGGGATATTACCGTGACGTCGCAGGTCAATGCCGGCACTACCTTCACCGTGCGACTGCCAGTGAAGAAACAGACCGCCAGACTCCAGAATTGAGTATTGGTCGGTGCAGCCGGCCACTTTTCACCTTCCCTTGCCGCCAAACGAAACTGCGGCGATTTTCCGCTCGCAATTCCTGCCGTCTTGTTTAATGTTATGGCCATCATCGGGATACATGCAGCCCGAATGGCTGCAGCGACCCCCCCAGGGATGAATTTATGGTGGCCCGTGAGATATGTACCCCTGGTGCATGAGCACAAAGCTCTGTTTTATAGGTCGTTCCATCGGGCATTGCTTGGTCACGTTTGAAGACTATCCCTATGGATTCCGGCCTTCGCCGGAATGACGGCCAAAATTTGGTAGTTAGAAGAAAGCTGTGTGATCGTTTTTGCAAGAGCATGAGTGCGGCAATCTGTACACTGAGCAACGAATGATTGAGGAGCCTGAAACCTCCGGGTAAGGCGAGTAGAAGAGCGGTATGGGCAAAAACGCGGACAATCTGTTTACTATAGTATCCCCCTACGAGGCTGCCGGAGACCAGCCGGCGGCCATCGATCAGCTTGCCGGGGGACTTCTTGCCGGTGAAGACAGTCAGGTACTGCTCGGCGTTACAGGATCGGGCAAAACCTTCACCATGGCCAAGATCGTCGAAAAGGTGCAGCGACCTGCGCTGATTATCGCCCCCAACAAGACCCTGGCGGCGCAGCTGTTCTCCGAGTTCAAGGAACTCTTTCCGCAAAACGCCGTCGAGTATTTCGTCTCCTATTACGACTATTACCAGCCCGAGGCATATGTTCCCCAGTCCGATACGTACATCGAAAAGGACTCTTCCATAAACGAGGTCATAGATAAACTCCGCCATTCGGCCACCAGGTCGCTTTTGACCCGCCGCGACGTGCTCATCGTCGCCTCGGTTTCCTGCATATACGGCCTTGGTTCGCCCGAGGAATATAAGAACATGCACCTCTTTTTAGAGACGGAGCGGGAATATCCCATGGAGGAGGTCACCAGAAGACTTGTCTATATGCTCTACGAGCGTAACGACACCTCCTTTCACCGCGGCACCTTCCGGGTTCGCGGCGACGTCATCGACATTTATCCGGTGCATGAGGAGGAGCGGGCCGTCCGCGTCGAGTTTTTCGGCGACACCATCGATTCCATCACCATTGTCGATCCGCTCCGCGGCGTGGTATTGGAGAGGCTGGAGGAGTATACGGTCTTTCCCGGCAGCCACTTCGTCACCTCCAGGGACCGCGTCAACCGGGCCATTGAAACCATCAAGGAAGAGCTGAAGCAGCGCCTGGAGACCCTGCATGCCGAAAACAGACTGGTGGAGGCCCAGCGGCTCGAGCAGCGCACCATGTTCGATCTGGAGATGATCCAGGAGCTGGGTTACTGCACCGGCATCGAAAACTACAGCAGGCACCTCACCGGCAAACTCCCCGGCTCGCCGCCGCCCAACCTGCTCGATTATTTTCCCGAAGACTACCTGCTGTTTATCGATGAATCGCATATCGGCATTCCTCAGCTCAACGGCATGTACAACGGCGACTATTCGCGCAAAAAGACCCTGGTCGAGTACGGCTTCCGCCTGCCTTCGGCCCTGGATAACCGGCCGCTGCGTTTCGATGAATTTCGCAAAAGGGTCAACCAGGTGGTCTATGTTTCGGCGACCCCGGCCGACTACGAGATCGAACAATCGCAGGGACGGGTGGTCGAGCAGGTGATCCGGCCCACCGGGTTGATGGATCCGCGCATCGAGGTGCGGCCGGCGACGACGCAGGTGGATGATCTTCTGGGAGAAATTCGTCTGCGCGAAGAGAGGGGGGAGGCAGTTCTCGTAACGACCTTGACCAAACGCATGGCCGAGGATCTGACCGATTACTATGAAAAGGTCGGCGTCAGGGTCCGTTACCTGCATTCCGATATCAAGACCCTGGACCGGGTCGAACTGATCCGTGATTTGCGCAATGGCGAATACAACGTGCTCATCGGCATCAACCTGCTCCGTGAAGGCCTCGATATTCCCGAGGTCTCCCTGGTGGCGATACTCGATGCCGACAAGGAGGGTTTTCTGCGTTCGGTCCGCTCCCTGATTCAGACCTGTGGCCGGGCGGCGCGCAATGCCGAGGGCATTGTCATCATGTACGGAGACGAAGTTACCGAGTCCATGCGCCGGACCATAGAGGAGACGGAGCGCAGGCGCATGATCCAGGCCGAGCATAACAGGCTGCACAATATTACGCCTGTTACTATCACCTCCGAGGTCAAGGACACCATCCACAAGTATCTGCATGAATCCGGATATGTCCTTGCCGAAAGCTCCGGGTTGCAGCTCGCCGAGGAACAGCCGGCATTTCAGAGTGTTGACGAGCTCAATAAACATATTGGCGAACTCGAGGAAAAAATGAAACAGGCAGCCAAGGAGCTGGCATTCGAAGAGGCCGCCGAACTGCGCGACCGCATCAAGGCCCTCAGGTATCTGGAGATAGAGCTGCGATGAAGGCTCTCACAAGGCGAATAGGCCTCTTTGTCATTCCGCTGCTGGCAGCATGGCTGGTGCGCGCCTGGTTCGCTACCTGCCGCATACGCGAACATGATGCACAGCATCTTCAGCGACTCCAGGCTACTAGCACTCCCTTCATCGGCACCGCCTGGCATTACTGCGTTCTGGGAATATTTACCATCTGCAGAAAGCTCTCCGGGATATTGATGATAAGTGCCAGCGAAGACGGCGACTATCTTGCTGGAATGGCTGAGCGCCTCGGGTACTCGGTGGTGCGCGGCTCGAGCAACAGAAAAGGTGCGGCCGCAGCCAAGGAACTTATACGGGAACTACGGCGCGGCAAAAACAGCGGCCTGGTGGCCGACGGCAGCCAGGGGCCGGCACAGATCGCCCAGCTCGGCCCTCTGTGGCTGGCCGCTCGCACCGGGGTAACCATTCTGCCCTTTGTCTATTCGGCTTCGTCCTATTTTACTTTCAATACCTGGGACCGCCTGATACTGCCGAAACCCTTCAGTAGAATGGATGTTTTCTACGGCGAGCCGATGACCGTGCCGGCGGATGCGAAAATGGCCGACATGGAGGAATTTCGGCAAACGCTGGAGGATGCTCTCAACACCCTCTATGTCCGGGCCTGGGAGTTCCAGGGAAAAGAGCATCACTGAGATGGTAGGCCACCTTGAAAAATGGCCTTTTCACTCAATCTCTTCGTTGTGTCAGGAAATTTTATCTTCGGAATATTAAGTATATGCCTCCGGTAAAATTTCCTGCCACGCCTCGACCTTGAGCGAAAATCCCTATTATTCAAGGTACCCGAGAGTTTGAGAAATTTGCTACGGTGAGTTGCAAGGCTCACAGGAACAGGAAAAAACAGAGGAGACCGATATTTTCACGGTGGTTGCGTGAAAGGTAATCCGTCTCCCGCAGTGTCAGGGATACACCAGCTATATGCAGACCAAAGGAATTGTCATAGCCGGTCTTGCCGGCGGTTCGGGCAAGAGCGTCGTCTCCGTGGGATTGACCGCCTATCTGGCGGCCAGGGGAAAAAACGTGGTACCCTTCAAAAAGGGGCCGGATTATATCGATGCCGGCTGGATGGCGCTGGCAGCCGGTCGAGACTGCTATAATCTTGACCCCTACCTGATGTCGGATGAGGCCATCCTCACTTCCTTTCACACACACTGCCGCGGGGCCGACATGGTCGTGGTCGAGGGAAACAGGGGACTCTATGACGGCGTCGATGCCCAGGGCGGCTACTCCACCGCCGAGCTGGCGCTGTTTCTCGATCTGCCGGTTATTCTGGTGGTCAACTGCACCAAGACAACGCGGACGGTGGCCGCGCTGGTCCTGGGATGTAAAATGCTCGACAGGCGGCTGGATATACGCGGGGTGATCCTCAATCATGTGGCCACGGCCAGACAAAGAAAAATAATTACCGCCGCCGTGGAAGAATCCACGGGGATTCCGGTGCTGGGCGTCGTTCCTCGAATGAAAAAGGATATTTTTCCCATGCGTCATTTGGGAATGATCCCCCACCAGGAGTATCTCGGCAGCGGCGAGGCGATCTCGCATCTCGCCGATGTCTGTGCTGAATCTGTCGATACCGCCGCCGTCGAAGAGGCCATGAAAGTCATTGTACCGGCACCGGCGCCTCCGCCGGAAAATGCCGGCGGGACACGGGTCAGGATCGGCGTCATCCAGGATGCCGCCTTTCAGTTTTACTATCCTGAAAATCTGGCCGCCCTGAAGCGGCAGGGGGCCGAACTGGTTCCGGTGAACGCGCTGGCCGATCCGCACCTGCCGCCGCTGGACGGGCTCTATATCGGCGGCGGCTTTCCCGAGACCAGCGCCAGGGAGCTGGCGGCAAACGCCACTTTCAGAAATTCGGTGAAGGAGAGTGCCGACGGCGGCTTACCGGTATACGCGGAATGCGGCGGCCTGATTTATCTTGGCGAGTCTATCCGCATTGAGGGGGAGGTGTATCCTCTCGTCGGCGTCTTTCCGGTTCGTTTCGGTATGTCGACCAAACCGCAGGCGCATGGCTACTCCATTTTCGAAGTGGACTCCGATACCCCGTATTATGCCAGGGGAGAAGAGGTGCGGGGCCACGAGTTCCGCTATTCGACAATCCTCGAGTGGAACGGCAAAGAGGATGAACTGGCCTTTACAATGAAGAGGGGCAAGGGATTCAGTGGTGGCAGAGACGGTCTCCAATCAGGCAATGTCCTGGCTCTCTACACCCATGTCCATGCCTGCGGCACGCCGGACTGGGCCGGCCGTTTTGTCGAACTCTGCAGAAGATGGCGGCACAGGGATTGAGTTATGCAACAGGGCTCTGCCAATTCCGCCCCTTCTGGAATCGCCATTAATGCGTGGTGGAGGCGGGTGTCCCTATGACCTTCTCGTGGATGCGTTGCTTCTGCTCTTCATCCGGCTGGGGATCCACCCAGTGGATAAATGACTCGGTGACCCGCATGAAGGCGCCGTTGTCTTCCTTGCATTTGTCGCAGACTGATTCGGCCTCATCACGATAGATGATTACCTTCGAGGCCGGTTCTCCCTTCTCGGAAACCGCGGCCATTTTTCTGCAGCCACATTCCAGTCGGACGACAACAACGCCAATGCCCTCGGGGCTGCCTTCGAGTATTCCTTCTATCATCGCCAGTTCACGTTTCTCGGCGACGAGCTCTTTCTTCTTCTTTTTGTTTTTTTTGGCCATTGTGGAGAGTCTGTTATGTCGATGTTGATAAGATCTGTCACTGACCGCCGGAAAACAGCGGAGGTGACCAGCGATTTTTCTTCCAGGAGCCAGTCGGAGAAAGCGCTTTCTTCACTATCTCTGCCGTGTTTTCAGGAAATCAGTGCCGGCAAGAGTAACTCGCAATACTAACTATACGGCTGTGCGTGATTTTCTGAAAACGCCTTGATCTGAGAAACAGGAGCAACTCTCCGATACACTTCCAGGGCTCAATACCAGGCCAACAATAGTCATTGGAGCAGAATTTGGCAATTGCTATCGTCGGCGGGATGGCGCTCTTCAGGATGTGAGAATAAATCTTATTTATGTTGCCATGGTACTATTTTTCTGCATTCTTGTGGTTAGCGGCCTGCGGCAATGGAGGAGGAAAAGCGAGCCTGAAGATGCGGTAAAAATTTGCTTGACAAAAATTTGCGCCTTCATTAATAGAAGAGACGGATAAGATTAATTCTGAGGAAATAATCGTTCTTAAATCTTTTTAAGATTTTTTATATTAACCCTTTTTCGGAGGTAGACCATGTTTGAAGTAGAAGTAGACAAGAACAAATGTACCGGGTGTGAAGAATGTGTAGCCGCCTGTCCGGCCCAGGTTTTCGAAATGGAAGACGGCAAGTCCGAGCCCGTGGAGGCCGAAGAGTGTCTCGGTTGTGAAACCTGCGTGGAAGTATGCGAGGATGACGCTATCACCATTACCGAAATGTAGCATTCTCCGGTAATCAGTAGTTTTTATAAGCCCATCTCCTTTCGGGGGGATGGGCTTATCGCGTTTTAATCCGATTCTTCAAGCAGCGTTACTCTGGTACAATAGACGGGTCAGGATTCTTTCTCTTTTCGTATTTCCATTCACTCACATGCTTCTTCGGGGCGCTTTCGACGATTGCCCCGGTGCCGCCGGGCGGCTGCTTCCCGAGCGGAACAGGATTAACGGTGATCTGTGCATAATCTGCTGCATCGTCTCAAACCGGGCGTACCCCAGGATGTTCATCTCTTTTCGGCTGCGCTGCTCTGGAGCCTTGTCGGCACCGGTCTGCTGCTGCGGGGAACTTTCTGGCTCATCGACGCCGCCGCCGCCGGTTTTCTCATCATCGCAGTGATTGCCGGCACTATGAAATCATTATTTATACTTGATAAATCAGCCAGAAAGGGTATAGACCGGATACTGCTGCTCGACGATGGTTCCTGTCTGGGAGCGGTCTACTCGAAACGGACCTGGCTGATGGTGGCGGCAATGATGGGCGCCGGCTATTTCCTGCGCCATTCGCCGGTTCCGCTGGGACTTGCCGGTACTCTATATGCCGGCATGGGCTGGTCGCTGCTGCTTTCCAGCAGACTGGCCTGGAAGGCCTGGGCCAAGAGCAGAAAACCCCATACAAAGCGAGGAGCATGATCCCGTCATCATTCAATACAGTGACAGTTGATCTGCAGGCATTGGTAGCCAACTATGCGCTGCTGCGCCACAAGGCCGGTGACGCCGTTCTGCTTGCTATGGTCAAGGCCGACGGCTACGGCCACGGCATGGTCGAATGCGCCACCGCCCTGGAAAAGTGCGGGTGTTCGGTCTTTGGCGTCGCTGAGCTGCGGGAGGCGGTTATTCTCCGGCAGGCCGGCATAACCTCGGCTATTTATGCCATGATCGGCTTCGATCATGGCGATGCCGAACTCTTCTGCACCTGCGACATCACCCCGGTGGTCTACGACCCTGATGCGCTGCAGGCATTGTCGGCGGCGGCGGTACGGTGGGGCAGACAGATCGGGGTACACCTCAAAGTCGATACGGGCATGCGCAGGCTCGGCGTCGAGGGGGAGGGGCTTCAGAAGCTGGCGGCGGCGGTGGATACGCTGCCAAATCTCTATCTTGCCGGCATCGCCAGCCACTTTCCCAGCGCCGACGACGCCGGTTCGTCCAGCACCAACGACTGTCTGTCGCGGTTTGAAAAGATGAAGGAGGTCGTCGCCGGTCGCCCCGGACTCGTCCACCATATTGCCAATTCCGGAGGAACGCTCTATTTTCCCAGGAGCCATGATGACATGGTACGCTGCGGCATTTCCCTCTACGGCTATTATCCGGAGGGGCGGGATGAGGTCGCAGACGATGGTCTGCAGCCGGTGATGTCCTATACGACGCGGGTGCTCCAGGTCAAGGAGGTGCCGCCGGGCTGCGGCGTCAGCTACGGGCATACCTATACGACCACCAGGCCGACGACGCTGGCGGTGTTGCCCGTAGGCTACGAGGACGGCTATAGCCGTCTGTTGTCCAATCGCGGCGAAGTGCTTATAGGTGGCAGCAGGGCCAGGATCCGCGGCCGGGTATGCATGAACCTCTGCATGGTCGATGTTACCGACATAGAAGGCGTTAGCGCCGGCGACGAAGCAGTCCTTCTCGGCTGCCAGGGCAGCGAACGCATCACCGCCGATGAAATTGCCGCCCGCTGCGACACCATCAGCTACGAAGTTCTCTGCATGCTAGGAAATAACAACCAGCGACGATACAGAGAATAGGCGTTCACTCGACAGCGAACAGCGACAGAGAGCGACTATTAGAGCGTTCATATTACAGAGAGTGCAACTACAGCAATGATTCGATCTCAGCTCAAAACAATACTGGATACATGCTTCGACCGGGGGGTCGCCGAGGGTAAATGGGGAGAGGCGGCCGCCGGCAGGTATACCGTCGAGGTCCCCAAACGTGAGGGCCAGGGTGATTTTTCCACCAATATGGCCATGATTCTCGCCGGCACTGAAAAGAAGAATCCGCGTCAGCTGGCAGAGGTTTGCAAGGAGTATCTCGAGGATTATGAAGACTTTGTCGAGCGGGTGGAAGTGGCCGGCCCCGGCTTTGTCAACATATTCATCCGCCTTGAAGTATGGCACCGGATTATAGCCGTCATCGCCCGTGAACAGGAGTCTTTCGGCAGCAGCGATATCGGCGGGGGGCGGCGGGTCATGGTGGAATTCGTCAGCGCCAATCCCACCGGTCCCCTCAGCATTGGCCACGGCCGGCAGGCGATTCTGGGTGATTCCATTGCCAGACTCCTCGAGAAGACCGGGCACCAGGTGTACCGCGAATATTACTACAACGATGCCGGCAGACAGATGCGAGTGCTCGGGGAATCGACCAGGGCCAGGTATCTCGAGGGACTCGGCCTGGACTTCACCTTTCCCGAGGACGGCTACCAGGGCGAGTACATCGGCGATATCGCCCGCACCCTGATCGATGAACAGGGAGACGCCCTCAAGGACCATGAGGATGTGACGCCTTTCAAGGAAAAAGCCGAGGAGCATATCTTCGCCGATATTTCAGCCACCCTCGGGCGAATGGGCATCGTCTTCGACAATTACTTCAACGAGCAGTCTCTCTACCGCGACGGTCACATCGATGATGTCGTCGAGGAGTTGAGGAACAAGGACCTGGTCTATGAAAAAGAAGGGGCCAGCTGGTTCAAGACCACCGAGTTTGGCCAGGAGCAGGACCGGGTGATCATCAAATCCAGCGGCGAGCCGACCTACCGGCTGCCGGACATTGCCTATCACCGCGAAAAATTCAGGAGAAACTTCGACTGGCTCATCGATATTTTCGGTGCCGACCATATAGCAACCGTGCCCGACGTTCTTGCCGGAGTAAAAGCACTGGGCTACGACGATTCCAAGGTCAAGGTTCTGTTGCACCAGTTTGTCACCCTGACCCGTGATGGCAAGCAGGTGAAGATGTCGACCCGCAAGGCAACTTTCGTGACGGTGGATGAGCTCCTCGACATGGTCGGGGACGATGTTGCCAGGTTCTTTTTCATGATGCGCAAGGCCGACAGCCAGCTGGAGTTCGATCTCGGTCTGGCGACCCAGGAGAGCCAGGAAAACCCGGTGTATTATGTGCAGTACGGTCATGCCCGGCTCTGTTCCATACTGCGTCAGGCCGAAGAAAAGGGCATACAGCTGCCGGCTCATGAGGAAATCGATATGTCATTGCTCAACGAGGCCGAGGATCTGGTGCTGCTCAAAAGCATGGCCGCCTTTCCAGGCTTGATCGAAAGCGCCGCTCTGGAGCTCGCGCCCCACCGGGTAATTTTTTATCTTATTGAACTTGCCGGACAGTTTCATAGCTATTATAACAAGCATAAAGTTCTCTCCGAGGATGCGGCGCTGACCAGGGCCAGGCTGGTGCTGGTATCGGCTCTGCTCAGGGTTTTCGGTAACGGCTTGCGCTATGTAGGCCTTTCGGCGCCCGAAAAAATGTAGGAAATGGCCCATGGCCGCGGGAAAAAGAAAGCAGGTTAAAAAGTATAGATTTGAACTTACCCGAGCCTCGATCGGCGGCATCGCCGTCGTTTGCTTCTGTATATTTCTATGGCTGTTTCTGCTGGGAGTCTGGACCGGACAGTCGCTGCTCACTCCCTCGCTTTTGGATCCGGTTGATGCAAACGGTCTGCAGCAGGTCGTCGATCTGACAGAACAGAAAAAGCATCGTCCTCAAGAGTAAATATGGATGGAGTATGTATGGATTTCTGTATGAAAAGAGATGACGGACACGAGGGCGGCAGAGGCCGGACTGCTGCAGTCGACGATGCGTTTTTCCACTGCCGGCGGCCAAAAAATCTTTCCTGTACTAACTGAAAAGTTACGAGTATGATACGCTACGCCCGAATGGAGGATGTGAGGGAAATTCACTCACTTCTGAACAGTTATGCCAAGCAGGGACTGCTGCTGGCCTGCTCCATCAGCTCGCTCTATGATCGCCTGCGCGACTTTGTCGTTTACGTCGACAGGGAAAACGTCATAATGGGGGTCTGTGCTCTACACATTACCTGGGAGAACCTGGCGGAGATACGCTCTCTTGCCGTTCGCGAGCAGCACTGGGGAAGTGGCATAGGCGCGAAACTGGTGAAGCAGTGCCTCATGGAGGCCGATATGCTTGGTATTTCCAGTATTTTTACCCTTACCTACCAGCCCGGGTTTTTTCGCAAACTGGGATTTGCCGACATTGACAAACGGGATCTGCCGCACAAGATATGGAGCGACTGCATCAACTGCTCCAATTTTCCCGATTGCGATGAAGAAGCGCTGATGTACAACCGGGAGATGTAGGCGTCGGGTCTACCGGTTATGCTTGCGCTAAGACAACAACTCTATGAGATGACATAACAATATGATAGGAAAAGTTCTGACCAAGGTGTTTGGCAGCAAGAATGAACGGGACCTGAAGAAACTGCAGCCGGTGGTCGATCAGATCAATCAGCTCGAAGAATCGGTACGCGCTCTCGATGACCAGGCCCTGGCCGCCAAGACGGTGGAGTTCAAGGAACGTCACGCCGCCGGCGAAACGCTCGACAAACTGCTGCCCGAGTCTTTTGCCGTCATTCGCGAGGCGGCACGGAGGATTTTGGGAGAGAGGCACTACGACGTGCAGCTCATCGGCGGTATGATACTGCACCAGGGCAAGATAGCCGAGATGAAGACCGGTGAGGGCAAGACCCTGACCTCGACCCTGGCCGTTTATCTCAACGCCCTGTCCGGCAGAGGCGTGCATGTGGTTACCGTCAACGATTATCTGGCCAGCCGTGATGCCGAATGGATGGGCCAGGTCTACCGTTTTCTCGGTCTCACCGTCGGCAAGATCGTCCATGGCATGGAGGATCAGGACCGCCGGCAGGCCTATGCCGCCGACGTCACCTACGGCACCAACAATGAGTTCGGTTTCGATTATCTGCGCGACAATATGAAATTCGATATCAAGGATTTCTGTCAGCGAGACTTCAACTACGCCATAGTCGACGAAGTCGACTCCATTCTCATCGACGAGGCGAGAACGCCGCTGATCATTTCGGGTCCCGCGGAAACGTCGACGGAGATGTACGACCAGGTCGACAAGCTGATTAAAAAATTCAAAAAGGATGAACATTACAACCTTGATGAAAAGTCGCGCCAGGTATCGTTGACGGAAGAAGGCATCGGTCTGGGTGAAAAACTGCTCAAGGTGGACAACCTCTACGATCCCAGTGCCATCGAGTATCTCCATCATCTCAACCAGGCGCTCAAGGCCCATGTGGTTTTTAAAAAGGACGTCGATTACATCGTCAAGAACGGCCAGGTAGTCATCGTCGATGAGTTTACCGGTCGTACCATGGAGGGAAGACGCTACAGCGACGGCCTGCACCAGGCCCTGGAGGCCAAGGAACACGTTAAGATCGAACGCGAAAACCAGACCTATGCCTCCATCACCTTCCAGAATTACTTCAGGATGTACGACAAGCTTGCCGGCATGACCGGTACCGCCGATACCGAGGCGCCCGAATTCAAGAAGATCTACAATCTCAACGTGGCCATAATGCCGACCAATATGCCGATGGTCAGAATCGATTATGCCGATGTCATCTACAAGAACGAGAAGGCCAAGTATCGTGCCATCGTCGAGGAGATAAAGGAAAAGCACGAGGCCGGACAGCCGGTGCTGGTGGGCACGATTTCCATCGATATTTCCGAGAAAATCTCGATAATGCTGCAAAAGAAAAACATTCCTCACGAAGTGCTCAATGCCAAGCATCATGAGCGTGAGGCCGAGATCATCGCCGATGCGGGCCAGAAGGGCAAGGTCACCATCGCCACCAACATGGCCGGCCGTGGTACCGACATCAAACTGGGCGAAGGCGTTATCGACGCCGGCGGCCTGCACATACTCGGCACCTCGCGCCACGAATCGCGGCGCATCGACAACCAGCTACGCGGTCGTTCCGGCCGGCAGGGCGACCCGGGGTCCTCGCGCTTTTTCCTCTCGCTCGAAGATGACCTGCTGCGCATTTTCGGCTCTGGTAGAATTACCGGCGTCATGGATAAGCTCGGTATGGAGGAAGACGAGCCGATCGAGCACTCGATGATCTCCAAAGCTATAGAAAACGCTCAGAAGAAGGTCGAGGGCCACAACTTCGATATCCGCAAGCACCTGCTTGAATACGATGACGTCATGAACAAGCAGCGTGAGATCATCTACCAGCAGCGACGGGAGGTACTCGGCAGCGAGATGGTCACCGAGGTGCTGGAAGACATGATGGCCGAGCTCATCGATGGAGTCGTCGCCGAATTTTCCCAGGAGAAACTGGAGTCGGAAGACTGGAGCTGGGAAGGATTTGAAGAGCGGATGATGGAATATTTTCATATCCAGCCCAACTGGACAGAAGAGGACCGGACCGGTCTCGAAGACAACTCCTTCAGGGAGAAGATCCAGAATCTGGTCGACCAGGCCTATGCCGCTCAGCTGGAGGCCAACGGCGAGGAGGCCCAGCGTCACCTGGAACGGGTCATCCTGCTGCAGATGGTAGACAATCACTGGAAGGACCATCTGCTTTCCATGGACCACCTCAAGGAGGGGATCGGCCTGCGCGGCTATGGCCAGAAGAATCCCCTGGACGAGTATAAAAAAGAAGGTTTCAAACTTTTCAACAGCATGATCGATACCGTCAAGATCCAGACGGTTTCAACGCTGATGCGCGTACGGGTGGTCAAGGAGCAGGACGTCGAGAAATACGAAGAAGAGCAACGCCGCAAGAAGGAACAGCAGATGCGGCTCAACAAGGGGCCGGCCGGCGAAGAGGACAAGGAGCAGCAGACCGTCAAGCGCGAAGGTGACAAAGTGGGCAGGAACGATCCCTGCCCCTGCGGCTCAGGCAAAAAGTATAAAAAATGCCACGGCAAGCCGATGTAGAGGGTAGAGGCATTCAACCTGAGGCCACCTTGAAAAATGGCCTTTTCACTCAATCTCTTTGTTGTGTCAGGGAATTTTATCCTCGGAATATTAAGGATATGCCTCCGGTAGAATTTTCTGCCACGCCTCGACCTTGAGTGAAAATCCCTATTATTCAAGGTACCCCTGAGATACCAGGCTATCCAAACAGATTGGAAGGCTTCATGATATTCTGCTCCATATGCCTGAGTTCGTCGATGCCGGAGACGATTATTTCCGGATCGGGGCTCAGCTGGTCATGGGGCAGCTTTTCGGCATAATCCATGTTGCTGAGCAGATACTTCATGCAGTTGATCCGGGCCATCTTCTTGTTGTCGGAGCGGACGATGGTCCATGGGGCTATGGTCCTGTTGGTTTCTGAGAGCATCTGGAATTTGCGTACGGAGTACTGGTCCCAGTATTTTTGGGCCAGGTTATCCACCGGTGAGATCTTGTAGTGCTTCAAAGGGTCCGTCTTCCTCGAGTCGAAACGTTTCTTCTGTTCTTCCTTTGAAACCGAAAAATAGAATTTGAACACTTTGATGCCATCCTTGACCAGCAGTCTCTCAAGCATGGGCACGTCCTTGAGAAAGCGCTTGTTCTGCTCGTCGCTGCAAAATCCCATAACCGGTTCGACCATGGCCCGGTTGTACCAGCTGCGATCGAAGAGGACAATCTCTCCGGCTGCCGGCAGGTGGGGGATATAGCGCTGGAAATACCACTGGCTGCTCTCCGTCTCGTTGGGTTTGGTCAGGGCCACTACACGGGCGTGGCGGGGGTTGAGGTGTTCAATGAACCTCTTGATGGTGCCGCCCTTGCCGGCGGCGTCCCGACCTTCAAAGATCGCCAGTACCCGCAGGCCGTTCTTCTTCATGTGCATCTGCAGCTTCATCAGCTCGATCTGCATCTTTTTCAGCTCGATTTCATAGGCCAGGTGCCACTCCTTGACCCAGACCGCCCGCTTCTTCTTGCTCTCCTTTTTATCCATGTTCTTAAAGGCGGTGCCTTCCCGCAGCCGGATATCCTCGGGAATATCGACAGTCTTGATGTCTTGCGGCTTTTTATCTTTTTTGGCTGGGCTCATGATAACTCCGCGGTAGAGGGTAATGGTGAGCACCGGCGAAATCTACAGGGGCTCTCTCGCCTATAGTGCTTTGCCCGACAGGTGTAAGGCAGTGCCTGCTGATGCCGGGTGGACAGGGTGTTACGGCTACGTTCTGGCGTGCGGCACCAGCGGTGGTGGTATCCGGCAAAAGTGAATCAACGCAGCGCCGTGCCGTATTTTTTCTTCTCAAGCTTCATGTTTTTCAACTCGACGTCGCCGCGAATGACGATATCGGGATCCGGTGAATAGTTGAGCGATCTGCTGCGGCCGAGGTAGCGTACCGAGCTGAGAATAAGCTTCATCGTCTCTCGGCGGGCCAGATGCTTGTTGTCGGAGCGTACCACCCACCATTTCGAGCTGTCGGTGTGGGTTTTTTGCAGAAGCACCCGCTTTTTCTCGGTGAATTCGTCCCACAGGTCCTGGGCCTGCAGATCGACCTCGCTGAGTTTCCACTGGCGCAGGGGGTCGTTGAGGCGCCGCTCGAAACGTTTGGCCTGCTCCTCCCTGGAGACCGAGAAGTAGAGTTTGAGCAGGATGGTCTTGCCGCCGTCGAGCATGAAGTTCTCCTCGTAGGGGATGACTTTTTTCAGGAAACGGCGATATTGTTCCTCGTTGCAGAAACCCATTATCGGCTCGACCATGGCCCGGTTGTACCAGCTTCGGTCGAAAAGGACGATTTCTCCGGCGTGAGGAAACTGCTCTATGTACCTCTTCATATGCAGCTCGGTCTTCTGCACTTCGCTGGGTTTGCCCAGGGCACAGACGCGGTAGCGCTTTTCGTTCATATACCTGGTGACCCGGCGGATAGTGCCCCCCTTGCCGGAGGCGTCGCGGCCATCGAAGAGGATGATCATCTTCTTACCGGTTTTTTCCAGATGGGCCTGCATTTTTATCAGCTCAGCCTGATAGGGCTTGAGTTCTTCGGAATAGTAATGCTTGAGAAGGGCGGCTCGGAGGATTTCCTTCTTGTCCTCCCTGTCGAGGACGCGGGCAATTTTATCGGCGTGTTTATCCGGGGTGTCGTGCTGGAGATTATGGTCGAATTTCTCCAGCAGACGGCGGATGGTGGCTGTGGCCCCCCTACCGAACGCCTCTTCGGGCGACAGTGTATTTTTGTGTTTCATAGTGATGCCTTGCCGGTGCGATAGGAAATATGCAAGTTCATATGATATCAGGGAGATGGAGATAAATGCAAACCATTACGTCTACTTTTTGATGAATACTTATGCCAGAGAGTAAAGTATCACGATATTGCAAGGAGATACGATTTTACCAAGGTGAGTAGTGATCTCTTCTCAGTGGTATCTTCTCACTAGTAATTCGTAAGGTTTTGTCTTTGTGTACCACTTAAATTTAACGTGCAGCGGATCGGAAGAGATCTTTTCACGGGACGTCATGAACCTATCCCTGGTAGGCAGAGTGCCAGGGCTCATCAGCTCTTGCCGCGACCATTTTGCCTCGTGGCGGGGTGGTAGAGCACCTCTAATGTGTCTTTCTGCCCTGCCGGTACATCTGGCAATAGATTTCCGGCAGTGAAGCGCGTCGCAGACCGGCAATTGTCGCGTCGATATCGTAGGCGATACGGTGATGTCGGACTGTAAGACCATCTGCATCAAGGCGGAGACTGGCACAGGAAGCACTGGGGTTGCCGTCGAACATTCTGCCGACGCTGCCGGGATTGATAAAGTGAACGTTGGAGATACATTTGTAGAAGGGATCATGAGAGTGGCCGCAGACGACGATGTCGGCTGTTGTCTGCCGGGCCAGCTCTGTGAATCTTTCCTCGGCGGTATCGGTGAAGAGAAACTCGTGATTTTTTGCCGGGCTGCCGTGAAATATGCCGATTCTCCAGTCTCTTGGCAGCTTCGCATCCCCGGCTTCAAGCGTGAAGGAGGCCTTTTTATCGAAAGATTTGAGCAGGCGGGAGCTGGGCTGATCGAGTGTCTCAGCGGTCCAGGTATACATAACTCTTTTTTCAGGATTGGAGGGCTTGGCGAAGGTTTTGCCCTTGAGCAGCTTGATGACTTTCTTATCGGTGTTGCCAAGGATAGAAACGTCGGCCTTTGTGGACAGCCAGGCAAGGGTTTCGTTGGGAAAGGGGCCATAGACCACGGAGTCGCCGCAGTTGAAGATCAGATCGGGGCGCTGGTCGCTGAAGAAATGTTCCACCGCCTTCAGGGCAG
>JGI12210J13797_10045930_pt1 | contig 31540 bp, 30 predicted proteins | sample ElkSlonscriptome_3_FD_13797 | JGI IMG/M metagenome (IMG submission 13797) | reverse complement strand
CTTTTTTGCGGCAATCTCTACGGATGCGGCAACGTTTTCTTCAACAGTGAAGGGGGTGATGAGCTCAAACGATTGGAAAATGAACCCTATCTGTTCGTTGCGAAAAGCAGCCTGTTGTTTCTGGGTTAGTGTATCGGTATGAACCCCGTCGATGGTGACTGTTCCGATGCTTGGTGTATCAAGTAGGCCAATCAAAGAGAGGAGTGTTGATTTACCAGATCCTGACGGGCCAAATATTGCAACCTTCTCTCCTTTGTTGATGGTGCAGGAAACATCCTCCAGAATGGGGAGCGGTCCTTGCTGCGTGTTAAATATTTTTCCAACACGCGCAAGTTCTAGTATTGGTTTCATAGTTTTTTAGTTCAGTGGTTATGCTACGGACACATGCACCCAGGGCACAGTTCTAATCCGTGCGTACGACACAGTATACCACTGATGCTTGCGATGATTGCTTGATGCTATACTCCTGCTATGGAACCAGTATTTCGGCCACACGTACAATCGTTGACGCCGGTCACGTTGAAACAGGCGGACGTTGATACCTTGCCAGAGTCGGATCGAGCCCGAGTTGCAGAAAACCAGCCACTCCTTGTTGCATATGAGTTTGTTCAGCGCGTCGAGGGTAAGGATTATAGTGGATTTTATGTGCGTGCCCGAGCGGCACCGAAAGACTCGCCCGTCGTCATCTATAATCGCGGTGGTACTGCTGATTTTTCATACGTCACACACGACCGACTTTTTTCATCGGCCATAGCTGATTTGGCGCGAGCGGGCTTTGTTGTTTATGGGACGCAGTGTATGGGCACGGGTGAGCATGGAGGGGTTGATGAATTAGGTGGTGCGGACTACGCCGCAGTGCTTGCACTGAAAGAACTGATTGATGCAGATTCGTACGCAGACCAAACGCGGATTGGTGTCTTTGGTGGGAGTCGGGGCGGTATGACAACATACCGTATGCTTAAAGATGTCGATTGGGTACGTGCGGCAGTCGTTATCTCCGGTATGGCCGATTTGCCCGGGGATCGCACGTTTCGCCCGAAGATGATTGAACACTTTGAACGCACGTTTGGGGGTACAGAGGAAGGTATGCGCGAACGTTCTGTGTTGTACTGGGTTGATGCGCTGCCGACAAACGTTCCACTGCTGCTTATGAACGGCACGAGTGATTGGCGTGTTGATCCCCGAACTGCCTGCAAGCTCTCGCTTGCTTTTCTGGAGCGCCGCATTCCGCACCGGTTTATCATGTTTGAGGGTGCAGACCACCACCTTTCCGAGTATCGTACTGAGGCTGTGACACAAGCTCTGGCTTGGCTCGACCGTTTCGTGATGCGAGGCGAGCCGCTACCGGACATGGCACCGCACGGGAAGTAGTGGTTGGGTGGCAGGATGGGGATGAGGAATTCGGGTCAGGACCTATTTCGTGCCAAACCAAATCGACGTTGCCATGAGCATACCCCACACAACCTTCGCCGGGCACATCCTCGGGAAGTTCTGCATGGTACGCAGGGTATGTTTATGCTGCAGGGGAGCCATATGGACAAATCTCGCCCAGCGTGTGCGATGTTGGGCGGGCAGGCATGCACGGTCATGAAGAACGGCCGGGAGAGCCATTATAGCAACATCCCCAAGGAGCTCGCCCCCTCCTTCGTGTGAAGCAATAGCAGGGCAGGTGCGAGCTCAAGATGCGCGAGCGTAAAAAAATCACCGTCCACCGCTGGGGAGCAAGCTCGTGGTGGAGGATTGGAAGGGAAGGTGGTAGGCAGCAGACGCTGTTCGGCATTAGTCATTCCGCTACATGGTGCGAAGAGTAGGGTAGTCTGTAGACTACTTATCGACGTCGATGAGCAGTGTTGTGGTTTGTGTGTGGTGTCACGTAACGAATCAATCCGCTACAACGACACGCTATTGGATAAAGTCACCGTGCTCTATTGATTGGAAGGCTTGTTCAAGTTCTTCTTGTGTGTTCATCACGATTGGGCCACCCCATGCCACCGGTTCGTCGATAGGTTCTCCTGCAACAACAATACACCGCGCAGTGCGTCCCTGGGTTGTGAGTTTGATGTGGTTGCCATTGTTCATAAGTGCCGCGTATTGAGCTTCGACAACTTCGTCGGCACCGATATGCACCGCACCCTCATACACGTAGACAAAGGCGGTGTACTCGCTCGGGAGTTCGTAGGTGAAGGCACCGCCCTCGCGTATCGTAACATCGAAGTACCGTACGTCGAGGTAGAGGTGGCTTGCGGGCCCCTCGACTCCGTTCCACGTTTCCGCAATCACCTTAACGATGCAGTTGTCATGCTCGGTTGTGGGGATATCGTGTTTTCCCAGACCACGGTACCGTGGTGCAACCATCTTTTTTTCGCGAGGCAGGTTTACCCATAGCTGGAGCCCCTGCAGTGTGTCTTCGGAGCGTTGTGGCATTTCCTGGTGAATGATGCCACTGCCGGCCGTCATCCACTGCACATCACCCGCACGTATGACGCCTTTGTTGCCTAGGCTGTCCTGATGCTCGACTTTACCCGATTTCATGTACGTGATTGTCTCTATACCTCGGTGCGGGTGCCATGGAAAGCCTTTGAGGTAATCGTCCGGATTATGTGAACCAAAGTCGTCCAGAAGCAGGAATGGGTCGAACTTGGGTACTTCCGGTTGCGCAAATACTCGCGCAAGGTGCACTCCCGCACCTTCGATTGTTGGTTGCGATCGGAACAACTCGCGTATAGTTCGTGGTGTCATATAGTACAGCATANTGCGTGACCGTTCGTGTGGCAAAACCATGCATTGATTTCCGTGTGTACCTGACTGAAGCATGGTAGACTTGCCCTATGAAGCATGTAGCTATTTTCGTTATTGGTATCATTGTTGGTGCGGCGTGTGTTGCGTGGTTTGGTGCGCGTGGTGATGATCGCTCAGTACAAGACGGTGCGTTGGGTATGCAACAATCTGAGCAGGAAGGTGCTGATGGTGTTATGCGTGATACTGAACCACGGCCAGCAGACCCTGCGCCGACCCGACTGTACAGTGGTGAGATGGTTGAGGTGTACGACGGGATTGAAGTGCCAACAAACGTCACGACACTCGACCTGTCCGGGCGTGGACTTACCGGTTCATTAAGGGCTGAAGTGAATCAACTTACCAATATTGAAACGCTCGACCTTACCGGCAACGCGTTCACTGGTGTGCCGGCTGAGGTTGGCCAGCTCACGACACTGCGTACACTGAACCTCTCTGACAATCCGATTACCGGCTTGCCGTACGAAATAGGGAACCTGTCAAATCTTGAGGTGCTTGATCTACGTGGTACGAACTATGCGCAGGTAGACCTAAATAGTATCGTGGAGCAGCTACCCGCATCTACACGGATTCTTACCGATTGAGTCACGTAGCTGGCGTACCCGCGACGTGGCACATAGCTACCCAGAACAAGGAAGCATCTTTTCGTCTTTGGGGCACGCCTTGCTATACTATGTGTCATGGCGGAAGAAGAACACCTGAAAGATGTCCTTGTTGATCTGCGTTCGCTGATCAAAAAGCAGACGTCACTCAAGTTTGCGTTTGTGCGCGGGATTTTATATGGCCTGGGAACGGTAATTGGGGCAACGGTGCTCCTGGCAATTATATCGTGGTTTCTCAGTGCGTTTGTGCCTAATGTGGCAGAATCTCCTATCATTGCACCAGCCTTAGAAGAGGTGCGGTAAGCGGTTTTTACAAAGCGTTACGAGCGGTTACGCATGCCGCCCGGTTTCGTTTTTGGTGCTGCGAACCACAAAGACTCTGTCGTTTCTGTGTACAGGAATAGCGCATGCAACCGCAACCATGTCGCCCTGTGCTGCACTGCTCACCGCTTTGTGATCAATCTCGAGCGAGTCAACCGCAAGGCGTGCATTGCCGGTTGTCTCACCCTGCACAAGAAGTGTGTCACCTACGGAGAGTGTTTCGGCATTCTGTACATGTATCTCCACAGCCGCTGCCTTTTTGTAGTAATTGGTGACGACGCCGATAGCCACTTTCTTCTCTGTGGCGGCACTGTCGGTTGTTTTTGCCCATGCGTCGAGTGGTTTTCCCATGTAAAAACCATTGGAAAAGCCACGATTAAAGACTCGACTCAGTTTCGGGAGGAGTTCAACTTTCTTTTCTGCTAACAGTGCCTGCGTGTCTTGTGTGTCGAGTGTGTCACGGTGTTCCCACACGAGGTCTATCATCTCACGATAGGTGCTGGTGACATCCGAGACGTATTCCGGCCCTTTATTTCGTCCTTCAATTTTGAAACAATCGACCCCGGCCGCCATGAGGTCTTCAAGAAAGGGGAGGGTGCAGAGATCTTGTGGAGAGAGGATGTGGTCAGCGCCCACCTCGAACTCAACGCCAGTATCGGCATCCTTGAGGACATAGTTTCTTCGACACGGCTGTAGGCATGCGCCGCGGTTGGCGCTCTTGCATGTTGAAAATTGCGAAAGGAAACATCGGCCACTTATCGACACGCACATGGCACCGTGCACAAAGACTTCAATCTCAACCCCTGCTTGCTGCTGTATTGCCTTCACCTGTTCAAGTGAACACTCACGCGCAAGTACCACGCGTTCTGCACCAAGGGTTTTGTAGAACTTCGCCGCTTCGGTGTTTGCAATACTTGCTTGGGTACTGGTGTGAAAGGGGATTCCAATTCGTTTTGCTGCATGAATCACCGCAAGATCCCAGCATATTATCGCATCAACTCCTGCATCATGAGCTGCCTGTACGACTCGATCCATGTCTTCCAGTTCGTCATCGTAAATAATGGTGTTGAGAGCAAGGTAGGCTTTTGCTTCTGCTTCATGCACGGTCGAGACTATGTCAGGCAAATCTTCGGTCGTGAAGTTCTTGGCAGAGACGCGCATGTTAAAGCCGCGCACACCAAAGAACACAGCATCCGCACCGGCATCGAGTGCAGCACGGAGGGTGGTGCGGTCTTGGATTGGGGCGAGTAGTTCTGGTTTTTTCATGTGTGCACAGTGTAGCAGGGTGATGATTTGTGACAAGTGTGATTTGAAAGCCTCACCATGAATACAGCGTGGGTCGTGGCGTTGGGTGGGTGGCTATACTTTCCAGAGGGCGCAAGAGTCGTTAGGGTTCCAAGAATACGAACGCGAGGTACAAGACAAGCAAGAAAAGGAATACAGCGGTTGCCGTGTTCGAATGTCGAGCGAGTTTTTCGAGCATGTACTCATCATAGTAGTGCACAATAGCTGCAATGGCGATAAACCGCAGCCCTCGTCCTAGGAGCACTGCGACAAAGAATAGCCAGAGTGGCATACTCAGACTGCCGGCGGCCATCATGAATGGGACGGATGGAGCAGGTAAGAGGACAGCAAGAAGGAGTGGTAAAAACGTAGTATCGCTTAGCTGCTCTTCGATGCGTTCATAGGTTTCGCTCGAGGCGATTTCTCCGAACACCGCCACATCCTCCGCGCCAATGATATAGACACCGGCAACGTATGGCAGGAAAGAGCCCAGAACGGCTGTTCCGGTAATGATGATTGTGTAAAGAGTTGCGCGTTTGGGCACAGCTGAGAGCATGGCGGCAAACAGCACCTCAGGCGGGAAGGGAAAACCGGGAATTGCCGAGTCAAGAAATGAAAACACACCGAGCCAGGCACTCGCCCATCGAGAGCGCGCTCGTGTTTTGAACCAGCCCCATCCTCGTTTGAGCAAGTGTCGCCACAGTTTGCATTGTCGGTGCAGGTTTCGCATATACGTACCTTAGCACAGGAGTGTAGGTAGTACGTTACCCCTCAATCACTCGCCCATCCGAGAGCGTGATACTGCGCTGTGCCCGCGCGGCGTACTCTGGTTCGTGGGTCACCATGAGTACCGTGAGTCCTTTTTGGTGCAGTTCACCAATAATCTGCATAATTGTTTCGCTTGTGTCGGTGTCGAGGTTTGCTGTGGGCTCATCTGCAAACAGGATGGAGGGTTCATTCACGAGGGCGCGTGCAATAGCAACTCGCTGTTGCTCACCACCTGAGAGCTGGTTTGGAAGGTTCCCGAGGCGGGCACCCAAGCCAACACGCTCGAGAAGGTCTACGCCTCGCTGTTTGCATGATGTGTAGCACCCTGTGTGCATAAAGTGAGGTAGCAGAACGTTTTCAAGAGCGGTAAGTTCTGGGATAAGTGCATAATCTTGAAAGACGTACCCAAATGTTGTGAGCCGCATTTGTACCCGCTTGCGTCGATTAAACTGCGTTGTGTCGGTGTCGAGTATGCGCAGGCTCCCGCTGGTTGGGCGGTCAAGTAAGGAGAGGAGGTGCAAGAGCGTGCTTTTTCCCGAGCCACTTTTGCCATTTATTGCCACGAACTCACCCTCGCGTATTGAAATGGACACACCGTCAACTGCTCGCGTGAGCACGCTCCCAATATGGAAATGCTTTTGTACTCCGTCTGTTTCGATAATCGGTTTTGCCATAAGAGTTTAGCGGCCAAGGATGGCGTTAATGGTGGGTTTTTGCACAATCATTCGTGCTGGCAGGTACCCTGCAACCAGTGTCGTGCCCATTAGTATGAGTGCTCGCACAAATGTGTCATCCCATGGTGCCACAAGGATGCCATCTGCAAACGGGAAGTCTATTGGGTGTTCAGCAATGTAGGGTGCGATAATGCCATACAGCACGAGGCAACCCAGGCCAATTCCTACCAGTGCGTATGCGATCGACAGAAAGACATACGAGCTCTCGATTGCAAGGCGGTTGATGCCGATACCTTTCAGGATACCGATTTGCTTTTGTCGATTCAGGGCAACAATAAAAATCATGATAAAGACCGTAATTGCAGCAACGACGACGCCAATAAAGCCCACGCCATTACCAAGCAAATTAAACGTGCTTGTGATGTCGTCTAGGAACTGGCCTTGCGCTTCTTGTGCACTTTGAATTGTAGCAAACTCGGTAAGGCCGTATTCGCGAAGTGTCTGTGCAAACAGTACTTCTGCACTCGGGTCCAGGATCGTGATTGCAATTTCGTCTTTTTTGTCAGTGCTTCTGTTGAGCACTTTGCGAAGGTGTTGGTCTGTCATGAACACGCGACGACTGTTTTCACCAACCTTGCCTTCGACCACTCCCACGACAGTGTACTCTCCCGCAATGTCATTGATTGAGAGGCGTATCGTGTCACCCGGGAACACATTGCTGAGACTGCCGCTCGTTTCTGGGGTACCACCGCTTTCGGGTGTATTCCCCGCGTACCGTTCCAAGAGCTGGCTTCCGATCAAGAGTGATGTAGTGTCTTCTGGGGTTAGGTAGCGCCCTTCAAGCACAAGTGTGCTCAGTTGCGTAACCTGATCTTCTGCTGTGGGGTCGATACCTACAATCGCCGCACCAACTTGGTCGGGCAGGAGGCTCGCCTTTTGTGGGCGCTCAAAATCCGCACGGAGCACACCAGATGTGAGGTAGCGCGCTGAGTGTGCCTTATAGCCCGGGAGTGATGTTGCAACTGATTCGATATACCGTGTACGGTCAATGTGGCGCTGGTTTGCAAGTGGAGTAACCAACACCTGGCCGGCGTACTCTGCTTCGTATGAAATACTAGCGCCTACAGGAAGGCCCACGAGCACGCCACGCACTACCACGACATTCAAGAATGTTAGGAACATGATAGCGATAATGAGTAGTGACGCAGAACGGCTGCCGCGTCGTAGGTAACGCAACATCAAAAACAGCCCCACATGCAGTGAGCGAACTATCATGCGTATAGTGTAGCAACAGAAGGGTTGCCTAAGCGAGCTATGCCGTAGCCGAAGTGTCGCGGTTGCGGGTGATATCTCGGAGCATGTACTCGAAGACTTCCATGTCTGCGAAGAGCTGTTGGTCGGTGCTCTGGTCGGCGAGTTTCTGGAGTAGGGTTAGGATGGGTAGTAGTACTGAGGGTGCAAGTGCCAAGGGATTCTTTGAGTGGGTGGATAAAAAGGAAATGAGCGACACGAATGACTCACGAGCAAAAGCATGCTCAGCCTGCTTCACACGTTCGCGATCAGTCTGGATGTCGTTCATGAGTAAGAATGTTTCGGTGAGTTTCTGTGTTAGTGGTGGTGTGTGTGCCTGTGCCTCGTGTTCACGTTGGTGAGCTCGATAGGCCGCATACTCGACTCGGTTGAACCAGAGTCCTGTGCAGGCAGGGCACATTTCAACAACGAGCTCTTCGGGAAAATTGATGTCCTGTAATGAAATAACCTCGCTCTCATCTTTTGGGCAGTGAAGTGGGGTGCCTCCAAGTGTTGGACGCGTGGGTGTGTCCGTGGGGTCAAGTGAGCATAACGATGTCCGTGTGGACGCGATGGTGCTCGCGTGTGTCAAACCAGAGTCCGCCGCAGGTGGTGCACTGATCGACAACGAATGTAACGCCGTAGTGCGATTGGAGTTGAGCGCTACGAAGAGGGGTGCTGCACTATGGACATAGTCCAGATGCCGGTGTGCTGGTATACATGTGATCGTGCTGTTTGTGTGTGGCGCAAGCCTCTAGCGCAGTTCACGGGGGCGCTCTTTCCAAGATAACCCCAATTGTTCCTCACCATACTGTGCAAGCCGGATTGCGGTAAACATGTCGACGTAGAGGGTTCGCACCAACAGCTCTGGCTCACAGCGCTTGCCGTATTTTTTGCTTACCCACGCAAGTTGTCGGGTGAGATCGCCCCACGAGCTCATGCGTTTGGTGCGGGACAACGTAAAGCCTGCGCCGATATTGATAACACCACGGCGCTCAAGTTCAAGCATCAGTGCAAACGCTCGCCGGTCACCAATGTTGAGTGCCAACGTCATGTCGTGCAATGTGGGGAAGGGATTATTCTGCACAAAGCGCCGTGCACATCGAATGTGGTAGGTGTTGAGGATTGGGTCCGTGAGGTGTTGGTCGGCAAGCCAGTCATGAATTGCCACCGCTTCGTTATAGCCAATCTCGAGTTCGTTCTGTAGGTTGTAGGGGGAAAAGCGCGTACGTGCTTCTGCAAAATGCACCGCAGCCTCCAGAAGTGCAGAGACCTCGTGTGGGTTTCGGTGTGGTAACAGTTCTTCAATCGGTCGCTGCATATCGAGAGTTTAGCATAGATTGGTCTCTGTTGTGTTCACAGCGTTTGCGTTGAACATGATGATGTTGTGGACAAGTGTGTGGTGTGTGCAAGAGGCAAGAGGTGGGGACAATAGAAGCAGTGCGCTTGTGTTCCGGTGCTATGATGTACACCATGTCGTTCGACCTTGTGCCGCACATGCTCGCCAGCCTGGGTTCGCTCGAGCCCTGGCTTGAACTGTTGGGCAAGATTGTGGGCGTACTCTATGATTGGGGGGTGTATGTGCTCGCGAATCCCACACAAACACTTACTGTTGCCGTTGTGGTGCTTATAGTGTTGTTTGTTGCAAAGCTGATACTTAAAACGGTATGGCGTATTTTTCAATATGTTGTGCTGCCTGTTTTACTGCTATGGCTTGTGTACGTGTTTCTGATCCAGCCTCTCCTGGCGTAAGTGGTGCCTGTTTTTTGCTATCACAGGATTAGATTCGTTCTCATTGTGGCGTGTTGCCTCAGTGGTTGGTAGGTAAGCTATTTACTAACTCTATACAATGTGGTATTGTTCGCGCATGCAACGAGCAATACCGTTTTGCATAACTGCCACTCTGTTTCTTGCTGTGCTTGTGCCATCTGTGTCACAGGCGGCTTATGTATTTCAAGGGCACGTGTTTCAAACACGCGCTGAGTACAACGACTATGTTGCTGCATATGCAGAGACCTGGCGAAGTTTGTATGGCACGTCGTACACGTCTACTGGGACGTTTCCACGCACCACACGCGCGCACGTGAATACCCAAGAGCGCACATCAAACCGCGTCACGGTTCGCGGCAGTGAGATTGATGTGTCTACGGATCGTGTGCGTGACATTTCCGCACATGGTGCTCGTGTCACCGGGCGCATTACGCACCATGATGCAGATACAGCCACTGTCTGGTTTCTCTATGGCGAACGTCAAAAACCGTACGCTTCAAGCACGGTACAAGAGGTGCGTGATGCACGTGATCGTTCCGACATGTTTGACCAAAACCTTGCTGGGCTTGTGCACAATACGCGGTACTACGTCATTGCTGTAGCGGAAGACGAGTATGGTAATCGTACCTATGGTGAGTGGGAGTCATTTCGTACTGGTGTTGATCCACGTATACAGGAGGGTGCAGTACGTATCAGTACGTACCGTGCACAACACGTCGATGAAGATCGTGCGGTGTTGCGTGCACGCATTGATCTTGACGAAGCGCTGTATGCGCGTGTGTGGTTTGAGTATGGCGACATTGAGGATGGCCTAGAAGATCGTACGCGGGTCACCGTGGTGAATGATGCCGATGTCCGCGAGGTGTTGCAGCCGGTGCGCAATCTTGATGACGAGCGCACCTACTACTACCGTGTTGTTGCTGAGGATCCTACTGGTGCGCGGAACTACGGGCGAACGTACTCGTTTCGTACGACGCGGGATATTGACGATGAAATGCCAGAGGTTGGTATTGATCGGGCTATGAACGTTACTCGGCACGAGGCAACTATCGTGGGAACGGTCGACATGAATGATTTTAACAATGGGACTGTTTTTCTTTTGTATGGTGAGGATGAGGATGATATGCTTCACGTACGTGACCGTGAAGACGAGTACGACGACATTCGTGAGTATGGTGATGACTTGCAGAAAGTCCGTCTTGATGGAGACCTAGACAGTTTTGACCGGTATGAGCACACGATAACCGGGCTCGATCTCGACACGCGTCACTACTACGCGATTGGTGTGTCTTATGAAGATGATAGTGATGACGACGTGCTACTCTTGAGTCGAATTCGATATTTCACCACGGAGGATTAGGGGGTGATGTGTGGTGTTCGATACACTTCGACAAAGCGGCGAAGAATATGCATGGGTTCGTGCACGGTTTCGTGGTAGCCCATTTCAATCAGTCCGTCCGCTTCGTGCGGCTCAAAGTAGCCCAGGTCCTTGTATGCACGAATGCGTAATGCAAGGCTGTCTGCGTCTAGTTCGGTGTGGAATTGGGTTGCGTATACGTTGGTGCCAACTCGGATCATTTGCACAGGGCAGACAGAACCGCTTACTAACAGGGTGCTCTGTGCAGGCAGCACTTGCACGGCTTCTTTGTGTCCACAGAAGGCCTTGAACGAAGTCGATACATCTGTGAGGAGTGGGTCGTCTTGTGCATCGCGCGTGCGTGTGAGTGCGACGCCACCAACCGCTTCTCCGTAGCGCGCTTTTGAAACTGTACTACCAAGCGCGTGCGCAAGGATGCCGAGGCCGTAGCACATGCCCAGGTACGGAAAGTCGCGTGCAATAATATCTTTCATGAGCGGAATGAGCCATGCTTCTGCCTGACGCTGCTCCTCAGGTTTCTTGTTGGTTGGGTCGCTCACATTCCATGGGCCACCGCCCACAAGCACGCCCGAGTAATCGTCAAGCGTCACGGTGGGAAGGTTTCCGGCTTCCATGCGCACACGCTTCACTTCGTGTGCTTGTAGTGTTCCGTAGCGCACGAATGCATTGAACTCGTCGTCAGATACTGTGTTACCTGTACGAAGTTGAAGCACCAGGAATGGCTTGGTTGTGGTAGTGGGAAGCATGCTGTCAATCCTACGACCTGCGCAAGGTCTGTGCAAGTGTGTGTAGCGCGTTCGACCGATGTGACACCTTCATGGCATACTGAACATATGACCCATCCACTCGAACTCATTCACCCACGCAACCTCAAGCACCTGTCGCACAGTTTGCAGGGTCTCATTGCGACTCAATTGTGGGCGAAGGTGTTGTTGGGCATGCTCTTAGGGCTTGGGGTTGGTATTGTTCTTTCGCCTAGTTTTGGATTGGTGAGTCAAACGGTTGCAGATATGGCAGCAGCCTGGCTTGTGCTGCCGGGAAATATCTTTCTTACCGTTATTCAGATGATTGTGATACCGCTTGTGGTAGCCTCGGTGATACGTGGTATTGCGGCAAGTGGTAGCACAGAACAGCTCAAGAGCACCGGTATTCGTTTAGTGCTCTATTTCTTATTTACCACCATCGTGGCGATTGTGATTGGGGTTGTTGTAACAAGTATCCTTAAGCCTGGCGAACACATCGACACGGAAGCATTTACGCTCTCCGCAAGCTCGGCAGCGCACGTGGAAGAAACCATTGCAAGCGAGGGGTTCAGTATTGCGACACTCCCGCAAACACTCGTGGATGTGCTGCCGTCTAATCCGCTTTCTGCGGCGGTCGAGATGAATATGCTGCAGATCGTGCTCTTTTCTATTGTACTTGGATTGGCACTCGTGAGTTTGCGACCAGAGCGTAGTAAGCCGTTGTTGGAGCTGTTGGGGTCGCTCCAGTATGTGGTGATGCGTATTGTGAGCTGGGTGATGGTGCTTGCGCCGTATGCAGTGTTTGGGTTTATAGCTCAGATAACCATTGAGACCGGGTTTACCGCTATGCTTGGTATTGGTATGTACGTAGGTACGATGTTTGTGGCACTTGGCGTGCTGATGTGCTTTTACTTACTTGTCGTGTTGCTGGTTGCACGTATGTCCCCATGGAGGTTCCTGCGCGCGGTGCGCCAGGCGCAACTCCTGGCCTTTTCCACTAATAGCTCAGTGGCAGTGCTACCGGTGACACTAAAAACGGTTGAAGAAAAGCTGAACGTGCGCCCTTCAACCGCGCAATTCGTGTTGCCTATTGGTGCTACGGTTAACATGGATGGCACAGCGCTCTTTCATGGTGCTGCAACACTGTTTCTCACACAGGTGTATGGCATTGAGGTTGGTGTTGGTATGCTTATTGCGCTTGTAGCAACGGCGATAGGAGCATCAATCGGTACGCCAGCAACACCAGGTGTCGGGATCGTGATACTTTCGGTTGTACTTGCGGGGGTTGGCGTGCCTGTTGAAGGGGTGGCACTTATTGTGGGTGTTGATCGTGTGCTTGAGCTCTTTCGTACCGCAACAAACGTAACGGGTGATATGGTGGCAGCGACCGTGCTCGATAAAATCACACCGAGTGAGGTGAGTTACGAGGATGAGGTAAAGCAGCAAGACGCAATTGAGGAAGTTCAGGAGGAGACAGGTGAAGATGTGGTCACTGGTTCCTTTGATCATGGCAAGGGCGTATTTGCAAAACTCCTGCATATGTTTGAGCACGCCCCAGATGCAGTGCAAAGTGACGATAGGTCTGCGGCTTAGCGCGTGGTAGACTGGGCTTCATGCAAAAACAAGAGCATTGGCGACGATTGCTGCTTCGCACAGAGAAAACGGCGACAGCGTATGAAAATGCGCAGGAAGAGCAGGTGGCAGGCAGCACCTGTCGCCTGTGTGCTGACCCAGAGGTAATTCGAGAGTATGAGCATTGGCGACTCATGCCGAACCGCTTTCCGTATGATCGCTTGTTTTCAAAAAGTGACATGTTGGTGCTGCGTCGGCACAGCGACGAGTATGGTATTCGTGAAGATGAGCGCGCTGAGCTACTGGAACTTAAGACGAGTGTACTTGTGGATGAGTACGATGCCTTTCTTGAGCAATTACCAAAACAGCGTTCCATTCCGCACCACTTTCATGTGCACCTCGTACAGTACAGGAGGCCGACCTAACAGCACGTCGCCGCCCAAGTTGCGGGCGACTTCTTGTTACTCGGCCATCCATGGGGCCAGTGCCTCAAGGATGATGGTTGTGAGTTTATGTGTAGACGCCAATAATGCGTTTGCGCGTTCGCAATAGATCATGCCTGTTCGGCAATGTAGATATTGTCGTGCATGGTGAGTTCTGAACACAGTCGTTCTGCAACGGCGTACGCACATCTCTCGTTCAGAAGATGGTTGTGCATACGTGCTCCGTACACCTTCCGCACGTCTTGCGAGATCCTCAGGGCAGTCTGCAAGGTTGTCACGATACTGTGCTGGTGCTGTGGTGACATAGAAGAGTTCTTCATGGAGACAGGCTGGTGTTGCGCCGTGTGAAAGATGTGTTGCACACATACGTAGTGCAAGTGTGTAGAACGTGCGCACGGTGGGGTACATGCCGGTGTCCTCGTGTGAATATCTGTAACAGATAGTACGCTCTGTGGTGCTAAAGCGCGTGTAGCAGGGGTTTGAGAAGGTGTCTATGGAGACGGCTCTATGCTGGTACGCGCACAATGGTGTGCATTGGGAGGGTGGTAGTGGGGTTGATAATTCCAGGATTGAGCGCGATAAGCGTATCTTGTGGTAGTGCAAACTGCTTGGAAAGGCCGGTGAGTGTGCGGGAGGTGTCAGTCGTAATGCGGAGTTCTCTAAATTGGTATGGTACTGTTTCAGGTTGCGTTTCAAGTGCTTGAACGGCTCGAAGGATGCCATAAAACTTTGCAGGGTAGTGCATGTTTTCGAAGTAGCCTGCCAACGCACGCATGCCAGCTTTGGGGGTGTGTTCGTTGTTTGTGGGTGAGAGTCGGAATCGTGCACCTGCCACTAAGTTGTCGTTCGTCATGCCGTTCCACTCCTTCAGTGTGTCCATGGGGATTGCAAACTGTTGTGCAAGCTCAGAGATGGTGTCGCCGGGTTGAATAACGTAGACATCGTTGTTGTCGATGCGGATATCGTGGTCGTGAATGATGGTGTTGATTTTAGTTTCCATGTGTTGCAAAAAGTCTTCATAGGTCCACGCTTCACCCGCGTGTTCCTTTGCGTAACGCCAAATATACCCACCATTGTATCCAGCAAGCGCTGCATCCCAACCTTTGTTGAGGTGCCAATAGTTGTCTTTTAGTAGTGCTGCTGCAGCTCGCGCGCTCTGTATCGGGTCACGCCGCTCGTCCACAGCATCTGAGATGGTGAGAGATGCGGGTTCTCGTATTGCCGTTGCCCTCATAAATTGAAAAGGGCCTGCAGCACCAGCTTCGCTTACTGCATGCGGTTGAAAGTGTGATTCTGCAATTGAAAGCAGCGCCAAGGAAGGAGTCACTCCTGCCTTTGAAAACTCACTCTCTATTGATGTCTTCCATGGGGCCATCCGTTGTAGGCCTGCAAGTAGTGCCGGATGTTCTGGCCCACCCTCACTGTGCTCTTCTGTAAAATGTGCCACCAGACTACGTATGGTTTCCGGGGTTAATGACACGTGGCCACGTTCTGCTATCTGGTCGAACAGTGTCTGGGCCACCACAGTAAGGTCGTGTTCTCGAACGGTAGTTGACGTCTCTGGTTGTGTTAGAGCGTGCTCGTTGGGGGTTTCAGGTGTTTGGGTGTCTGCATCACCTGTCTGCATCATTCTCACAAAAACATCATACCCAGACTGAGCAGAAACAATGCCTGCGATAGTGCCTGAAGACATAAGTGCTGCACGTTCTAGGAACTGGCGGCGAGCTTGATTAAAACCCTGTTGTTGACGTTTGTTGTTGGTGTGAGGGTTGTACAATTCGTTCATGAACCAATTATAGCGCTTTTATACTGTTGTGCGCAGTCTGTGGACAGCGGTGTGTGACGCGGTGTGCATGGAGAGGGTATAGTTATACGTATGAAAATTGCGGTGTTTATAGACGAAGGGTGGGAGCGAGAGTTTTTGGCTTATCATCTTGCTGGTCACGAACTGCTGTTCTTGGCGGGACCTGATGCAGGGGATACTGGGTTGGTGTACCACGATGTGGAGTGTGTGTGCGTGTTCATTAAAACACCGGTACATGCAGGATTTCTCGACAGATTCCCACAGCTGCGCGGTGTCGTTACCCGTTCCACTGGGTATGACCATATTGACCTGGAAGAGGCTGCTCATCGAAACGTTGCTGTCTCCAATGTGCCTGCGTATGGTGAGAATACAATCGCGGAGTATGCGTTTGCGCTGCTGTTGAGTCTTACTCGGCAGGTGTACGAAACGTATTCACGTGTACGTGAAGCGGGTACCTGGAGTACGAATGGTCTTGATGGTATGGATCTAAAGGGTAAAAAGTTTGCGGTTGTGGGCACAGGACACACCGGCCAGCACGCAATCCGTATCGCACGAGGTTTTGGTATGGAAGCCATTGCGTTTGATGTACATGAACGCAAAGAGTTGGAGGCGGAACTTGGATTCATGTACGTTACATTTGACGATTTGTTGGCACAAGCTGATGTGGTGTCTCTTCATGCGCCATACAATGAGCATACACATCACATGTTTAACGAAACATCCTTCGGCAAGCTGAAGCGTGGTGCCATTCTCATTAACACTGCTCGAGGAGGACTCGTTGATACACGCGCACTTGTCGGGGCGCTTGAGGGTGGTGTGGTTTCAGGGGCGGGGCTCGATGTCTTGGAAGAAGAGGGACGAATGAACGACCTTGCACAGCTTGCAACCGAAGACGCTCCCGACCCGTGTCGCCTGCAGGTCATGCTTGCAAATCAGTACCTCATTGACCATGCACGCGTACTGGTGATGCCACACAACGCGTTCAACACCAAGGAGGCACGTGAGCGTATTCTCCAAACGACCGTAGAGAATGTTGAGGCAGTTGCCGCAGGCGCTCCACAGAATGTTGTGGGGTAGCTTATGGCGCCGTCGACATGGCTCACTGTAGTCCACGAGTGATGTGTTTCAAGTACGTAGTATGTCGCTTCTCAATAGTCTGTGGGGAATACGGCGCGATATGGTTGCGTACGTTCTTGCGTTTCTCGATTCGCGCATGCCTGTGCCGGGGAAGATAGCGGTGATAGTGAGTGTTGTGTATATACTGATGCCGTTTGATCTTGTGCCAGACGTCGTGCCGTTTGCCGGCATTCTTGATGACATGGTATTGAGCCCACTCTTGCTGTGGTATGCGGGCTCGCATGTGCCGGCTAGTGTGATGGTGGATGCACGAGCGCGATCAGACACATACAACGGCTGGATTAATGCCGTACTTGCACTGCTTGTTGTGTGGTGTCTGTTATGGTGTGGGCTCGCTATCTATGTGCTATACGCAGCAGTGCGAGCACTTATTGGGTAGTGTAAGTACGCACAGCGAGGGTTCTGTCGACCGTGCTTGCGTGTGCTGCATATACGTAGACACACATCGACGTCGATGTGTGAGTGTGAGTGCACTACAGCGCCTGTGGCTGTTGTGCTGCGTTTTCAACACAGTTTGTGAGCTCAAGCGTTTCGGTCCAGCCGCAGGCGCCGTCGGCCTGTTGTTCACATGTTGCAGTTTGGTAGCATGCGTACTCAGGCAGCCATTCGCAGGTTGACATGATGTCTCCTGCAGTGTCGGCGTCAACACATAGTATGCTGCTGCAGCCAGCGGGCACACAGGGATTACTGCTTGTCGACACCTGTTCGGGTGGTAGCGTTTCGAAACCAGGTTTAGGGCTTCCATCAGGCACTCGCACGGCATCAACTTTCCAGCCGTTGTCTTCATAAATGAGTGCAACATCTCGCAAGACTTGCCCGCTGGTGCTGTAGTTCATACCAATTGTAAGTACTGCCTCAGTATCACTTACGATTTGAAGGTCTTCGACGCTAATTGCCTGGTCTGGCATGTCTTGCACGCCAATAAACTGTGCCATGTCACTTGAAATAGTGTTGCTCGACACGGTCTCCTGTGCCCGACGAGAGAGTGCATTAAAGAGTGCGTCTGCGGCGCTTGGGTCTGGGAAGGGTGGTGTAATTCGCACTACGTTCTCCATGAACGTAAAGCCCACCTGTTCTGCTTGGGAAAAGTTGGGTGCAGGTGCGGGTGGTGCAGCAGGGCCGCCTGGATCTCTAACAGGGTCACTTGGGAGGATTGGGGTTTCTTCCGGTGGCAGCTCGCTTGGTGCAGTAGTTGTGTCGGGTACAACAAGGTAGAGAACAATGCAGCCGATCATTATTGCAATTGCGATGTAGATGTAATGACGATCCATAGAAGACCACTTAGGTGACAATGTCTTTATACTACTCCTCTGTAAAATATTCGTCTATAGTTAGTAAACGTTCGCTGAGTACTGAAGGGTGAATAGTGCGCTGCGTATACAACACGATTCAGTCGTAAGGTAATGTATACTTCACAGTTCGTGCTACACGGTCTGGTATCTTTCTGTTGTAGTGTGCGCCTTCAAACGATTTATGAGCGTTACGACCGTGCAAGGTGTGAAAGAAGTTCAGCTGTGGCTTCCCATGAGAGGCATGGGTCTGTAATTGAGTAGCCGCCGCGATCGATTGATGCACATGTATGGTCGGCCAGCTTCTGGCTGCCTTCGTGAATAAAGCTCTCGAGCATGATGCCCCGTACTGCGGTCCGATAGTCGGAGTAGTGTGCTCGTGTTCGCGCAATGGTACGTGCCACGCGTAACTGTGCACGTGGGTCTTTAGCACCTTTGGCGACCGCATTACCATGGCTCGCGTCTAGTACGATTGCGGGGTGTGGGATACCGGCTGCGTTGAGGTGTGCAACACCTTCCTGTACGTGACGGGGGCGCCAATTGGGGCCGTGCGCGCCGCCGCGCAACACAAGGTGTGCCAGCGGATTCCCGCCGGTATGCACCTCGTAGCCGTGTTCGTAGAACGTGTGTGGCGCATGGGCGGCAATGACACTGTTTGCAGCAACCTGCAGGTCGCCGCTGGTAGGGTTCTTAAGACCAACCGGCATGTCGAGTGAGGACGCAAAGACACGGTGCTCATGATCTTCAGAACTTCGGGCACCGATTGCCGCCCACGAGAGGAGGTCGCCGACCCAGCGCATTTTGTGCGTGAACAAGAGTTCGTCTGCAATAGGAAGGCCGAGGGTTGCGACCTCACGCATCATGCTGCGTGCCGTGCGTGCGCCAGTTAGGATGTTGGGCGGTGCGTAGGGGTCTGGTTGTACGACAGCACCTGCCCAGCCCACAGTGGTGCGGGGTTTTTGCGTGTAGACACGCATCACAATCTTGAGCGTTGTACTGTAATACGATGCAAGTGGCGCCAGGCGTTCTGCATACTCAAGCACTGCCTCTGTGGGCCATGCAGAGCAGGGGCCCACAATTACCAGCAGGCGATTATTCTCTCCACGAAGTATATCCGCTATTTCGTTGCGGTGTACCTGGATTTTTTTGCGCAAGGATGGTGGGATGGGGTCGTCGTGCGCCAGTGTTTGGAGTGCTGTGCGTGAAATGCGTTTTGTGATAGCCATTGTTGGCTAGTGTAGCGCACACTTCCCGGTTGTGCAGCGTGTGTACTGTTTCTGTGTGTACAAGGGGCACGTGCTAGACTACAAGCATGGCTCGTACAACCAAGCTCTTTACCACGACGCGCGATACATGGGTAGCCATGCTCAAAGATGTACGGGTTGCCACGTCTTCCGTGTATATGGAAATGTACATTTTCGAAACCAGTCCGGAACCATTCGATTTTGTTGCGGTCTTGTGTGAGCGCGCGCGGGCCGGGGTGCATGTCGTGTTGATTCTTGACGCGTACGGTAGCAAAGAACTTCCGGACAGTGCACGGTATGCGCTCATTGAAGCTGGCGTCGAAGTGATGTTTTATGCGTACGTGCTGAATCGTACACATCGTAAGCTTGTGGTGGTTGATGAGCGCGTTGCGTATGTGGGTGGGGTGAATGTTGGTGCACGGTTCTTAGACTGGAACGACCTTGTAGTGCGTCTCACGGGGCGCGTGGTCGTTTCGGTAGTTCGTTCGTTTGCTCGCATGTATCGCGTGTGCGGAGGCACGAACGAAGCACTTCTTACAGAACTAGATACAAGCCCACTTGCGCGGGCCAAGACGTGGTTCTATGAGCATGGTTTTCAGTCGACTACATACTCATTGCGTCAGGCATTTCTTGAGACGATTGATGCAGCAGAGTCGAGTGTTACGCTGGTGACGCCGTACTTTGTGCCGCAACATTGGCTTGTGGCGGCGTTAGGGCGGGCTTGTAAGCGTGGAGTGCAGGTAGAACTTTTGTTGCCTGAACAAACCGATGTGCCGTTCATGCATGGCGTACATCGGCATTACATTGGCATGCTTGCTCAACTTGGTGCCGCAGTGTACCTGCATCCCAACATGAATCATAGTAAGGCAATGCTTGTTGACGATCGACTCGCGGTCGTGGGTTCACAGAATATTGACCCGCTGTCGTTTGGGCGGAATATAGAGGCTGGCGTGTGGCTGTCCGCGCGTGCAGATATTGCTGCATTGCGCAGCGTGGTAGCACGTTGGAAGAAGGCCTCACGAAGCTACCAGATGGACCGTGATGAGCCGCGTTGGTTTGATCGTATAATCGCGTATGTACTGAGACTTATTGTGCACACTATCCCGCGTGCACCGGTTCATACACCGCCAACAACACACTAGACTGACTCCTTCAATGCGCTGATACGGTCCTTGAGTGGCGGGTGGCTTGAGAAGAGTGCCATCACGGATGATGGTTTGTCGCTAATCTTCATAGCGCTAAATGCTTTGCCGCGCGGGTCGACGAGTGTTTCTTTAAGACTCTGCAGGCGTTCAAGTGCTGCTACCATTTTTTCACGTCCCAAGAGCTGTGCACTACCACGGTCTGCCCTGAACTCTCGATGGCGTGAGAATGCCATCACGATGGTGCTTGCGAGTATGCCAAAGAGTATTTCAAAGACGATGGCCGTAATATGGTACGCGAGCATGCCAATGCCGTCACCCTCTTCGTCGCGTGACAGAAACAGTTGCACGCCATACGCCGCAATGCGTGCAAAGAAGATGACAAAAGTATTCACGACTCCTTGAATCAGTGCAAGGGTAACCATGTCGCCGTTTGCAATGTGTGAAATTTCGTGACCAAGGACGCCTTCAACTTCGTCACGTGTCATGTTTTGTAGCAGGCCTGTAGACACTGCAACCAGTGCGTTGTTTCTGTTCCACCCTGTGGCAAAGGCGTTTGCTTCCGGTGAGTTATAGATTCCGATCTCCGGCATGCCGATTGAGGCGTTCCGTGCAAGGTGTTCTATGGTGTCTCGAACAAAACGTTCTTGGTCACTCTGTGGTTCGGTGATGAGTTGTATACCGAACGCACGTTTTGCCATCCACTTGGAAATAAGAAGTGAAATAATTGAGCCAGAAAAACCAAAAATGGATGCGAAGACAAGAAGGCTTTGGTAGTTGAGGCCTGTACCATCAAGGTACGGTGCAACATTAAAGACTGAAAGCATCACCGACGCGACAGCTATTACGGCAATGTTTGTAACGAGAAATATAAGTATACGTTTAGACCAGGTCATAGTGTGAAAAAGGTTAGGTTAGTGGTAGTGCGGCAGCCTTAACAGCTGTGTCCATAGGTGCCTATGCCGACGCAGTATACCATGAACACGAATATAAAGGGAGTGCAACCCAGGGTAAGTATGCTAGGATAGCCCCATGACTATTGGAGCTATACTTGAGCGCTATGAGGTACCGACTGCTGCAGCAGATGCTGCGGTGTTGCGTGGTGCATATGCGCGCGCGGTGCAGGCGGTATGGCTTGGTCCGGAAGTTTCCTGGCCGACGCTTGTGAAGGCCCTCGTCTTTGCAGAGCTTGGAAGTAAAGACCTTGGAACAACGGTGCGCAAGAAAATAGGGCTTGATAAGTATGCAACAACCTTAATTGCGCGAGGGACAAAAGATAAAATACGCGACATTGCACGGGGTCACGATTGGCACCAGAAGCTCTACGTCTACTGTGCCGTACAATCAGGGAGCGTACATGTCCTGAAACATGTACATGCTGATGCCGTGGTGTGTGAGATTGAAGGACTTCTCCTTACACGGGTTGACAAAGAACTTGTAAATGCTCCTGCGACCAGTATTCGCGTACGCGATTTAAACGTCCTCCACTACAAAAATCCTTCGGTGTAGTCTCTTTACCTTGCATGCACACATGCTAGACTAGAGACATTAGTTGGGCGGCTCGCCCGTACTCCCATGTGGGGAGTGTAATTACGTTCTCTATGAATCTTTCTCGTTACCTCTTTGTATTCATTGGTGCAGTTGCGTGTGTATCGATTGTTGCTGAGCCACAGTATTTGGTTGCGGCATCGATTAGCGAGCGTGTTGACGAACGCCACACAGCACGTGTTGAGCGCGCGGATGCCATGAGTGACCGATATGCTGAACTTCAAGCACGCGCTGATGCGCTGTTTGCTCGAGCGGACCGTTTCCGTGAGGGTGAGGTGTTGGTGCGGTACCGTGGTGAGGATGCTCCAAGGCTCACTGCACTTCGCCCGGGGGAGCGTGTGCGTGATGCAGTGAGGACGCTACGTGCGCGTGACGATGTGGTGTATGCAGAGCCAAACTATCTGGTGCATGCGCTCTATGTACCGAACGATACCTACTACCGTCCGTACCAATGGCATTTGGACAATGTAAGTGGGAGTGGGGTGCAGGCAGAGGAGGCATGGGACATCACGCGGGGCGCAGGTGCAACTGTTGCCGTAATTGATACCGGGGTTGCGTACGAAACCGCTCGACATGGGTGGACACGCTACTATCAGGCACCAGATCTTGCTGGGACGTGTTTTGTGCAGGGTTATGATTTTGCATACAACGACCCATACCCAAACGACGACGAAGGTCATGGCACGCACGTGACTGGCACAATCGCGCAGACGACAAACAATGGCGAAGGTGTTGCGGGACTAGCACATGAAGCGTGTATCATGCCGATTAAGGCGCTTGATCGAAATGGTGGTGGCACGCATGCAGATATTGCAGCTGGAATACAATGGGCGGTTGACAATGGTGCGGATGTGATAAATCTTTCGTTGGGTGGCCCAGACAGCTCAAAGACACTTGAAGATGCAGTACGCTATGCGTACGAACGCGGTGTGACGGTGGTTGCTGCGGCGGGTAATAATGGCAGCGAGCAGGCGTTCTATCCAGCAGCATATGATGAGTACGTCATCGCAGTTGGTGCAACCGGGTATGATATGGAACTCGCAAGCTACAGTAACTATGGTGATTTTGTGGATGTGGTTGCACCCGGTGGTGATGCAGAAGATCTGAATGGTGATGGTTTTGATGATGGGGTGCTACAACAAACCATTGGTCGAAGACTAAGCAACTTTGGCTACTACTTTAGAATGGGCACCTCAATGGCCGCGCCGCACGCAGCAGCTGCAGCGGCCTTGCTATACGCGGCTGATGTAGCAACAACACCGGATGCCATACGCGAAGCACTCACAACGACTGCGCGTGATTTGGGGGCGCCAGGAGTTGATGCGCGGTACGGCCATGGCCTGATCGACGCAGCAGCAGCTCTGCAAGGTGCTGTAGTGTCTCCAGAACCCGAACCAGAAGACCCTCCTGTTGTTGAGGATGCTCTGCCGAGTGTTACCTTCACGGCCCCTCTCGAGGATGCTGTTGTGCGTGGCGAGGTGACGCTTGCAGCTGATGCACGTGATGATGTTGGCATAGCGTCCACCACATTTAGCGTCGTTGGTACTGGGTTTACTCTTGGGGATGCTAGTGCGCCATATAGTGTCGTGTGGGACACCACGAGCGTTGCTGATGACACATATACGGTGCGGGTGGTTGTACAGGACACAGCAGGGCAGTACGCAGACGACGAGCGCACGGTGGTTGTCGACAATGCAAACGAGCTGCCAGTTGCAAACGCTGGCGATGATGTGGTTGCTGTTGCGAATGCCGAGCATACCGCATCAGTTTCATTGAGTGGCTACCAGAGTTACGATCCGGATGGTGAGCTTGTTGGCTATGCGTGGCATGACGCTGCAGGGACACGTGTGGGAGACACTCGTGATGTCACGATTGCTGTTACAGAAGGTGTGCACACATTCACGCTCTCGGTTGTAGACAATCGTGGTGGCACCTCGAGTGATACGGTTCTGGTGACTGTAGAGCCAGAACCAGAGACACGCGACGTGTTTGCGGACTCATTTGAGCATGGTGCGTGGAATGGGCAATGGTTTGAGGACAGTGCAAACGACTGGAACGTGAGCAGTCGCAATGCTGCCGACGGGCAATTTAGCGCAGAGGTTGATGGTCGAGCATATGCGAGTGCGCTTACGTCTCGTGAAATTCAGCTTGGCGGAAGCACTGCACAGGTGAGCTTTGATTGGTACATTGAACGCAGTCTTGATCGCAGAGAAGCACTGGCGTGTTTGGTAAGTACCGATGGCGGAAACACGTGGCAAACTGTGCGTACGTTGCGGGGAAATGTGGATACAGAAGATGTGTGGCACACAGAAACAGTGACGGTTACATCAGTAGATACACTGCAGCTGCGCTTCACCGGGACGATGAGTTCGGCGGCAGAAGACGCCTATGTTGACAACGTGCGCGTAGAACGCCAGTAGTGATCGTGTGGTATGTACGTAACCTGATCACGTCGTTAAGCACGCCGGCTTGTGGCCGGCGTGTAGGGGAGGGTCGCTCCCATCTTGAGTAGCAGTTGTGCGGTGCAACAGACAGGGCTTATGGTAGCCGGTGTGTTGCTGGCTGACGCTTGTGGCGTTGCTCTTGAATCGCACAGGTGCTGTGTGTGCCTTGTGAGCACATTTGCAACAGTCTGCGTGGTCTATGTGGTGAAACGAAAATCCCGACTTGTGGTCGGGTTAGTGTTTCTGTGTTATGTGATGCAAAAACCCGACGCCTAGCGCTTTTCTAGAAGGACGACGAGGACGTTTGTTCGGATACCTTGCATTAGTTCGACAATAGCACATGCACAGTTCGTTGCAAGACGCAGGGTGTGGAAAAGCCCCACCAGGGTGGCGGAGCTTTCGAGTGCAGGTTACGGCATCTCATGCATGCCGTATGAAACCGTGCGGTCGTCGTGGCAGGTCACTGCAAGGAATGGGAACGTGTCCCACCTGGTGTGCTCGTTGATGTGCTGTTGCACGCAGGCTGGCAATCTTGAAATTGGCCTACCGCGCTCCAGAAGTATGTCGAAGCGGAAGAACAAGCACTTCCAGATGGTGAATATCTCGGGAAATGCACGGCGGCAAAGTGTGTAGATTTGTCTGCGGCTCAGCCGCGGGTCTTCACCAAACGGATGCACCAGTTTGTGACATCTGTCGATAGGTAAGAAGTATATGCCTCGTCTCGCCGTAGAAACAGGCGCTGGGGCATAACGGCTACGACGCTGGCTAGAATGTCTGCGGCGTGTGAGTGTGTATTGGATGCGGTCGAGTGTGGTTACAAGCGACACGGCAGTCTCCGTTGGTGGTTTAATCTTGGCCAAGCATACATCACAATGACACACCATGCAAGCGCAGTCAAAATGCGGTACCCTATACCGCATGACGCAAGACGAAGCATTTACCGTGTTGACCATGGGTAAGTCCGCGTTCCTCACCGGACCGGCCGGTACCGGCAAGACCTACGTGCTAAACCGCTACATCCGCTGGCTCCGTGAGCGCGGTGTTGAGCCGGCGGTTACTGCATCTACGGGTATTGCTGCCACGCATCTCCATGGTCAAACAATCCATAGCTGGTCGGGTATTGGCGTGAAAGATTATTTTGGTGCATACGATATCGACAAGCTTGAACAGAATGAAAAGCTGTTTAAGCGTTTTAGTAGCACAAAGGTTCTCGTGATTGATGAAGTGTCGATGCTCTCTGGAAACACACTCTCGCTTGTTGATCAGAGTATTCGTACAGTGTTGCGTACCGCGGAGCCGTTTGGGGGTATGCAGGTTGTGTTGTGTGGCGACTTCTTTCAATTGCCGCCGGTGGTGCGTAGTGGTGGTGATGCAAATTTCGCCTTCCAGGGTGCCGCGTGGCATTCCTTGCAGCTATGTGTGTGCTACATGGAACGGCAATATCGGCAAAGTGATGAAACGCTTCTTGCGCTGTTGTCTGCGATACGAGAAGGAACAGTGTCGGCAGAACTTAATGACGCACTGCTGGCTCGAACAGCTTCACCAGCTCCGGATGATATCCCGCACCTCTATACACACAACGTTGATGTTGACCGTCAGAACATCGAACGCCTTGCGGCACTACCGGGTGGGTTTCGAACGTTTGAAATGCAAACAAAGGGTGCAAAAAAATACATTGAGTTGTTGCGGCGGGGCGTGCTTGCTCCTGAAGCGCTTCAGCTCAAAGAGGGAGCTGCGGTGATGTTTGTCAAGAATCATATGCACGGCAAGTATGTAAACGGGACGCTCGGTGTTGTGCGAGGGTTTTCACCTATGGGGGATCCTGAAGTTGAAACGCGAGATGGGCGTGTGATAGTGGCAGAGCCGGAAGCGTGGGCTTTTGAAGATGGCGGCAAGGTGCGTGCCGAGGTGACCCAGGTTCCGTTGCGCCTCGCGTGGGCGATAACGGTACACAAGAGCCAAGGTATGACACTGGATGCTGCACGCATGGACCTCACAAAGGCGTTTGTGCCTGGTCAGGGCTATGTCGCGCTTTCGCGTGTACGAACGCTCGAGGGACTGTTCTTGGATGGTGTGAATGACCTCGCATACGCGCGACATCCTGCTGTGGCTGAAGCAGATGCCCATTTGCGTGCAAATACACAGGCGGTGATGCGGAGGTTAGAGATGACGCCTCAAGAGCGCCTTGCTGAGCTGGGTCAGGAGTTTATGGATCGCATTGGTGGTCATGCACCTGATCCAGGTAAGGGTGATGGGGCGCCGCGTCGTAAAGAAAGTACGCAAGCGGTCACATTGCGCTTGTTGCGTGAAGATAGGACACTTGAGGAGGTTGCAGAGGAGCGCGGGCGAACATTGGGCACCATTATCTCGCACCTAGAGCAGCTGAAGCGCAGTGGTGAGCTTAGTGCTGAGGATATTGCCCGTGTTCGACCGCACGATGAGAGTTACGATGCGGTGCTGCAGGAGGTTCATGCAGCGTTTGCAAAAACAAACGGAGCTGCCCTTACTCCCGTCTTTAAGCGCTTGAAGGGCGCGTACACCTTTGATGAGTTGCGACTTGCACGGTTGTTTATGGAGGGCGAGTAGTGGATTACGTACTGCACATCGATGTGGGCTAGCGGTATACTGACCCTGTGGACACAGGAGCCCCGTGCTCCGACGCATCGCACCAAGAGGAACGGTGCGTGGGGCGCATTGTGCACGCTCACTCATAAACAGCAAACAGTTACGAAGTCTCTCACCTAGAGGTCTGATGCATGTTGTAGTTTTTCGAGTGTTGTTTGCTTGAGGTTAGGATCGTATGACCCAGACACTTCACAATAAAGTACAACTTATCACATACCCCGACAGTCTGGGTGGACGTTTGAGTGATGTGCATGCCGTGCTCACCACACACCTTGATGCTGCGGTCGGTGGAGTGCATGTGCTGCCGTTTTACCCGTCGTCTGCAGACCGTGGCTTTGCGCCACTGACGCACTTGTCTGTGGAGCCAAAGTTTGGTACATGGGATGATATTGCCGCAATTGCTAAGACACATGACCTCGTAGCGGATCTTACCGTGAATCACATGTCATGCATGTCGCCATACTTTAAAGATTTTCTTGAAAAAGGTGATGAGTCAAAGTATGCCAAGATGTTTCTCGATATTGACCGATTTCTTGCACGGCACGGTGCTGCGTTAGATGCCCTCTCTACCACGTATCGTCCGCGGCCCACCATGCCCTTTACTGAGTTTCGCTTTAAGGACGGGGTCACGCGTCGCTTGTGGACCACGTTTACTAATCACCAGGTTGACCTCGACCTTACACAGAATGTTACGCGAGATCTTATGGTGCGCTTCATTAACAAGCTCGTCGATGCTGGTGTACGACTCATTCGGCTCGATGCGGTAGGCTACACAATCAAGAAGCCATGGACAAATAGTTTTTTGATTCCTGAGACGTATGATTTTATGCGCTGGGTGCGTAGTGTGGTGCCTCGTGGTGTGGATGTGTTGGCTGAGGTGCACCATGATCACGGTAAGCAAGGCTCGCTCTTATCGAGTCATGCCACAGACTGGGTGTACGATTTTTCTCTGCCGATGCTTGTGTTGCATGCGCTCTTTTCAAAAAACGCCAACAACCTGCGACACTGGATTGAGATTCGTCCCGAGAAGCAGCTCACGACGCTCGACACACACGATGGTATTGGCGTGATAGACGTGCGGGGTTTGATGACCGACGAAGAGATTAAAGAGACAGTTGCAGAAATTGAAGCACGTGGAGCAAACCCAGCGTATCGTGCAACCGGCAAGTATGCAGAGAATCTTGATATTTATCAAATCAACAGTACGTACTACAGTGCACTAGGTGAGGATGACGATGCCTACATTGCCGCTCGTGCAATTCAGTTTTTTGTGCCTGGCATTCCGCAGGTCTACTATGTTGGTATGTTTGCAGGGAGCAATGACTACGAACTGTTTGGGCAAACCAATCACGGTCGTGATGTAAATCGCCACAACTATACGATCGATGAGATTGAGCATGCACTGAAGCGTACAGTAGTACAACGCCTGCTGCACCTTTGTCGCTTCCGCAGCAGTCACCCGGCATTCAATGGTGAATTCTCCTGTGTGCCGGGCGAAGTGCACGTGCTCCGTATGCGCTGGCAACTCGATGACCTGTATGCAGAGGCAACCATCGACCTCTCTGAACGCACGGTGAGTATTGAAAGTGTGAACCCTGAGAATGGGAGGGTAGAGGTACGACAGTATTAGGGTGTAGGTGGTAAGGGGGTAGGGAGTTTTTATATTCAGTAACCTCTCAAAGCCTTCTCGTTGTCGTTGTGAACGATCCGCCCATTGCGATGGGCGGATTGCAATGACGACGTGTTCGGAGGTTCGAGGGGTTGCAGAACTCTGTGTTGTGCCACCTGCCTGCTCGTGATTTACTGTACATATGCAGCCGGATAAACAGGGTTTGTGGGTGTTGCTCGCGTTCATCGCGCTCATTGTCGTGGTGAACTTCGGCCTTATGCTGTTACCGCTTGTTCTCATTATCGGTGCAGGTGTGTTTGTGTGGTCATTGTTTCAGAAGAAGCAAGGGCCGCGTGTTATCAATATTGATCCAAAACGTATGAATTCTATTTCAATTGAGGCACTCATCACCAAAGTGCGAAAGGCTGGTCTTGCTGCGGCACTGGCAATCGTTGCGCTTGTGGTGCTCATAAACAGTATTGTGATCATACCTGCAGGTGAGACCGGTGTGTATCATTTGTTTGGTAAGGTGCGGGACAATGAGGTCAGTAGTGGTATTCACCTTATAAACCCTTTGGCGAGTATCGTGCGGCTAAGTATACGCACCGAGCAGTACACCATGAGTGTTGCCACTACAGAGGGGCAACGTCTGGGTGACGACTCTATAGAGGCGCTCACAAAAGAAGGTCTGAAAGTGCATCTCGACATGACCGTGCTGTATCACCTGGAAGAAGACAAGGCAAGTGATGTGTACCGTGAGATTGGTGTGAATTACGATGAGAAGATCTTGCGACCTGCGGTGCGTACTGCAATTCGTGACATTATTGCCTTGTATGAAGCAAAGGATATCTACTCAGACATGCGTGAAGAAGCGGTTCGTCTCATTAAGGTACAACTTGAGGAGACTATCGGCCCGCGAGGTTTGGTGGTTGAGGAAGTCTTGTTGCGAAATGTTGCATTGCCCGCGATGCTTACCGGGGCAATTGAAAACAAGCTCACAGCAGAGCAGGAGGCTGAACGGTACGACTTCGTGCTTGAGCGAGAAACGAAAGAGGCAGAGCGTAAGCGTATTGAGGCGGAAGGTCAGCGCGATGCACAAACTATTATCAACCAGAGCCTGACTGACCGGTATTTGCAGTACTTATACGTGCAGAACCTGCAGAATAGGGAGGGAACCATCTATGTGCCGTACGACATGCCGTTGTTTAGGGGAATGTAATCAAGGGGGTAGGTTGTGGGGCTTTCTAGCCCATCAGCTACAGCTCATCAAAAGTACATAGTTCAACTACAGCACTCACTTACCCGTATCGATGTTAGCATCTTTACCCTACAACCTGCCACCTACACCCTACACCCTAACAAGATGCAATTCACCAACCCCGACAACAACATACGCGAGTTAGAGCTCAAGGGAGATGAGACGCTCGTGATTTTTGGCAGTGGGGCAGGCGGGCACACCTTTGCGGCACTCCGCGTGCTTGGCGGTTCTGGGCGCGTGGTTGCGATAGACCCACGGCAGCAGCTCTTGGATCGGGTCCAAAGTGAAGTCGATCGTATGAAGCTTTCTGGTTTCACTGCCAAGTGCGCTGACTATGAGCACGCAAATGGTACAGGGTTGCAGCAGCAGTACGCAGACGTGGTGATGGTGCCCAACACACTGTTTTCAGCTTCACGCAAAGACACGCTCCTCAAGGAAGCACATCGAGTACTTAAGTACAGCGGCAGGTTGCTCCTTGTTGAGTGGAAGGACTCCTATGGTGGCATGGGCCCTCAACCAGAGCATGTCGTGCGTGAAGATACTGCGCGCTCGCTCATCGAAACAGCCGGCCTAATGATAGAACGTACGTATGCTGCAGGCGCCCAGCATTACGGTATTGTTGCAAGAAAGCAAGCGCCGAATCGATAGCAAATCGCAGTACGTTTTTTAAAGTGAGTACATCCGCCTCCTACAAGTGTGGTGTGTTGGTGGTAGGGTATAGAAGTTGGTTGTGCTTGTGTCCCTACACCTCACTCCGCCCGAATCAGCACATCACAACGTGCGACGAGCGGACTGCCCGCCACAACCTGCTTTACGCTTTTAAGTGCCGGTAGATATCCTCAAGAGCCTTCACAGCATCGCCCGCGGCGATGTTATTTTGCGCGTACAGCCCATCTGTGACATCACCAGCAGCCCATATGCCCTTGAGGGAAGCTTGTTGGGTGCGGGGGTCAACCTTCACTCGACCATACTCATCAAGCTCGACAAGCTCTTGTATCATGTCGGTGTTTGGAATCGCACCAATTTCTACAAACACGCCGTTCACTGCAAGTTCTTTCGTGTCACCAGTGTGGGTGTCTTCGTAGACAAGCCCGGTCACCATACCTTCGCCCGTGATTTCCCTTGTTGTGGCATTCAAGATCCCGGTCATGTTTTCATGCGCAAGGACTTTTTCAATGGTGACTGGCTCCGCCTTGTATGAGGCGCCGTGCTCAAGCAAGGTAACACTTTTTGCATACGCAAGAAGCTGTGCTGCGCTTTCAAAACCACTATTGCCTCCGCCAATTACCGCAACGTCCATGCCAGAAAAGAGTGGGCCGTCGCAGGTGGCGCAGTAGGTTACACCCTTGTGCTCAAATTCGTCAGCACCAGGCACATCGAGCCTTCGACGACGTGCACCGCTTGCGATAAGGATAGTCTTGGTGGTGTAGGTCGCACCGTTCACCGTGGTAACGGTGAAATTACCGTCCTTGCCGGTGACGCTGGTTGCATGTACATCTTCTACCAAGGTAAGCTGCTCGCCGGCGTAGGCGTCGAGGTGTTCGCGCAGACTTTTAGCAAGATCCGCACCGCTAATTTCTACCGTGCCGATCCAGTTTTGAATACCGGTCGAGACAACACTCTGCCCGCCGATCTCTTTGGTGATAAGTAGTGTTTTGAGTTGTTTGCGAGCAGCATAGACGCCGCCCGCAATGCCTGCAGGGCCGCCACCAAGGATGATAAGGTCGAACATATATAGGAATTAGGAATTAAGGAGTAAAAATTAGGGGGTGTCACGACACAATGTGCGCAGCAGTATA